>Ga0209699_100036_pt1 | contig 216337 bp, 191 predicted proteins | sample SynthPrep_1_END__FD_187204 | JGI IMG/M metagenome (GOLD analysis project Ga0209699, IMG submission 187204) | Synthetic microbial communities from Ohio, USA - SynthPrep_1_END_DS7_MetaG (SPAdes) (version 2) | ecosystem: Engineered > Bioreactor > Aerobic > Activated sludge | place: USA: Ohio...
TACCAGCGTCCTTGAGGGTGTTAACAACCGCATCAAGGTGATCAAGCGCATGGCCTATGGATTCCGGGACTCGGAATACTTCTTCCTGAAAATCAAGGCCGCCTTCCCCGGGAAAGCGCGATGAACCTGAAAAAATGGCAGGAGACGCATCATGAACATGCACAAGATCGCGGCATTCACCCTGGCGGGTCTGCTTTCCGGCGCGGCGTTCGCGGCGGACAACACCGGCACCGGCACGCACAATTCCATGGATCACGGGACCCATGAGCAGGGCACCATGGGTGGCACTGGCACTGGCACTGGCACTGGCACCGGCACCGGCGGCATGGACAGCGGAACCGGTACGGGCACAGGCACGACCGATATGCCGGGTTCGGCAGATCGTCCGGCCACCACGACCGGCAGTGACCAGGGCACCGGTGCCGATACCGGTGCGGATGGCGCCACCGGTGCGCCGGGTACCACTGGTACCGGCGGCGAGGGCGGCGAGCGCGGCGCTTACTGATTCCGCGAACAGCACGACGGCCCGGCAAGCCTCTGGCTTCCGGGCCGTTTCGCGTCCTGCCGGTGACCGCTCGGCCGAAGACCGTGGCGCCGGCGAAACCTTGGCGGCGCGGATGTGCCGAAAGCGCAAGAGACGATCGGAGGTGCGACGATGAATTTTGTGCGCTACGGCATCCTGCTGCTTTCGCTGGCATTCGCCTCGGGCGTGATGGCAGAAGGCACCGGCCCCACCCAGCCCGACAAGGCGCGCCAGCACCCGCTGGACAACAGCGAGCCCCGTGACGAACCGGCCGAGCAGCCGAGGCAGCAACAGCAGCTCGATCAGCCGCCGACGCTGCAACCGCGCCAGTCACCGATCGAAACCGATGTTCCGCCTCAGCTCGATCCGGTGGACGAGCAGCCCGGTAGCGATGTGGACGCGGCCGGCCCGCGCGTGCTGCGCAGCTAGCACGCCGCTGCGTGCCAAGCGAAGGCTGCGGGAATGAAAAAGGGAGGCCGAAGCCTCCCTTTCACTCGAGCGCTTCGCGGCGTCAGAACAGCACGCGGCTGCGGATGGTGCCGTTGACGTGCTGCAGCTTCTCCAGCGCCAGGTCGGAGTATTCCTTGTCCACGTCGATGACGACGTAACCGACCTTCTCGTTGGTCTGCAGGAACTGGCCGCAGATGTTGATGCCGTTGTCGGCGAAGACCTTGTTGATCTCGCTCATCACGCCCGGAATGTTCTGGTGGATGTGCAGCAGGCGATGCTTGCCCGGGTGCGACGGCAGGGCGACTTCCGGGAAGTTGACCGAAGACACCGAGGTGCCGTTGTCGCTGTACTTGACCAGCTTCTCGGCGACTTCCAGGCCGATGTTGGCCTGCGCTTCGGCGGTGGAACCACCGATGTGCGGGGTCAGGATCACGCGATCCAAGCCACGCAGCGGGCTTTCGAATTCCTCGTCGTTGGACTTCGGCTCGACCGGGAACACGTCGATGGCGGCGCCGATCAGGTGCTCGTCCTTGATCGCGGCGGCCAGGTGATCCAGCTCGACCACGGTGCCGCGGGCGGCGTTGATCAGGATGGCGCCTTTCTTCATGGCGCGGATTTCCTTCTCGCCGATCATCCACTGGGTGGACGGCAGCTCCGGAACGTGCAGCGAGACGATGTCGCACATGCCCAGCAGCTCGTACAGCGAGCCGATCTGGGTGGCATTGCCCAGCGGCAGCTTGGTCACCACGTCATAGAAGAAGACCTGCATGCCCAGCGCTTCGGCCAGTACCGACAGCTGCGTGCCGATGGAGCCGTAGCCGATGATGCCGAGCTTCTTGCCGCGGATCTCGAAGGAGTTGGCTGCCGACTTGATCCAGCCGCCGCGATGGCAGGAAGCGTTCTTCTCGGGGATGCCGCGCAGGAGCAGGATGGCTTCGGCCAGCACCAGTTCGGCCACGGAACGGGTGTTGGAATAGGGCGCGTTGAACACCGCGATGCCGCGCTCGCGGGCGGCGTTGAGGTCGACCTGGTTGGTGCCGATGCAGAAGCAGCCGACGGCGATCAGCTTCTTGGCGCAGTCGAAGACTTCCTCGGTGAGCTGGGTACGCGAGCGGATGCCGATGAAATGGGCGTCGGCGATCTTTTCCTTCAGCTCATCGCCGGACAGCGCGGTCTTGAGGTACTCGATGTTGGTGTAGCCGGCCGCCTTCAGGGTATCGACAGCGTTCTGGTGCACGCCTTCGAGAAGAAGGAACTTGATCTTGCTCTTGTCGAGAGAGGTCTGGCTCATCTGCATTAAAACCTTAAGGCCGAAGGATAGGACTGAAGTGTCCAGCGAAGGCTGGCCGACCCGGCAATGCCGGTGCCGGGAGTCTGCCGAGGCACGTTTCAAAGGGGTGCGTATGCTAGCATACGAGCCCCTCGAAACACCCCCACCCCTGTGCTGAAGCGTGCTCAGGGTGACCATGAATCGTATGAGAGTTCCCGTGATGACCGACCCCGCCCTGATCGATGAGCTGAAAACCCTGGTCGAGCCCGGCAAAGTGCTGACCGACGCCGATTCGCTGAACGCCTACGGCAAGGACTGGACCAAGCATTTCGCTCCCGCGCCGTCGGCCATCGTCTTCCCCAAGAGCATCGAGCAGGTGCAGGCCATCGTGCGCTGGGCCAACGCCCACAAGGTCGCGCTGGTGCCGTCGGGCGGTCGCACCGGACTCTCGGCCGCCGCCGTGGCAGCCAATGGCGAGGTGGTGGTGTCTTTCGACTACATGAACCAGATTCTCGAATTCAACGAGATGGATCGCACCGCCGTCTGCCAGCCCGGCGTGGTCACCGCGCAGCTGCAGCAGTTCGCCGAGGACAAGGGCCTGTACTACCCGGTGGACTTCGCCTCCGCCGGCTCCAGCCAGATCGGCGGCAACATCGGCACCAATGCCGGTGGCATCAAGGTGATCCGCTACGGCATGACCCGCAACTGGGTCGCCGGCATGAAGGTGGTAACCGGCAAGGGCGACCTGCTGGAGCTGAACAAGGACCTGATCAAGAACGCCACCGGCTACGACCTGCGCCAGCTGTTCATCGGCGCCGAGGGCACGCTGGGCTTCGTTGTCGAGGCCACCATGCGCCTGGAGCGTCAGCCGACCAACCTCACCGCGCTGGTGCTGGGCACCCCCGATTTCGATTCGATCATGCCGGTGCTGCACGCCTTCCAGGACAAGCTGGACCTGACCGCCTTCGAATTCTTCTCCGACAAGGCGCTGGCCAAGGTGCTCGGCCGCGGTGACGTGCCGGCGCCGTTCGAGACCGACTGCCCGTTCTACGCGCTGCTGGAATTCGAGGCCACCACCGAGGAGCGTGCCGAGCAGGCGCTGGCGACCTTCGAACATTGCGTCGAGCAGGGCTGGGTGCTCGACGGCGTGATGAGCCAGAGCGAGCAGCAGCTGCAGAACCTGTGGAAGCTGCGCGAGTACATCTCCGAGACCATCAGTCACTGGACACCGTACAAGAACGACATCTCGGTCACCGTCGGCAAGGTGCCGGCCTTCCTCAAGGAAATCGATGCGATCGTCGGCGAACACTACCCGGATTTCGAGATCGTCTGGTTCGGCCATATCGGCGACGGCAACCTGCATCTGAACATCCTCAAGCCCGACGCCATGGACAAGGACGAGTTCTTCGGCAAGTGCGCGACGGTGAACAAATGGGTGTTCGAGACCGTGCAGAAGTACAACGGCTCGATCTCCGCCGAACACGGCGTCGGCATGACCAAACGTGACTACCTCGAGTACAGCCGCTCGCCGGCGGAAATCGAATACATGAAAGCGGTCAAGGCGGTGTTCGATCCGAACGGCATCATGAACCCCGGCAAGATCTTCGCGGCCTGAGTCGCCCACCGACCCAAGGAGTCATCGATGAGCTACCAGCACCACTACACCGACGGCACGCCGATCCACTACCCGCTGGGCAAGGTGGTCTGCATCGGCCGCAACTACGCAGAGCACGCCAAGGAACTGAACAACCCGGTGCCCACCGAGCCGCTGCTGTTCATCAAGGCCGGCAGCTGCACCGTGCCGCTGGAAGGCGGCTTCAGCATCCCGAGCGATCGTGGTGCGGTGCACTACGAGGCTGAAATCGCCGTGCTGATCGGCAAGCCGCTGTCGCGCAAGCCCAACGAGGAAGAGGTGCGCGATGCCATCTCCGGCTTCGCCCCGGCGCTGGATCTGACCCTGCGCGACGTGCAGGCCAGGCTCAAGGAGAAGGGCCACCCGTGGGAAATCGCCAAGAGCTTCGACGGCGCCTGCGTGCTGGCACCGTTCGTGCCGGGCGACGCGGTGGAGGATCTGGGCGACATCGGCATCCGCCTGACCATCAACGGCGAAGTCCGCCAGGACGGCAACAGCAGTCAGATGCTCAACGCCATCCTGCCGCTGCTGCAGCACATCGCCGGGCATTTCAGCCTGCAGCCGGGCGACGTGGTACTGACCGGCACGCCGGCCGGTGTCGGCCCGCTCAACCAGGGCGATGAGCTGGTGCTGGAGCTGGTCGGCCTGTCCCGCTTCGAGAGCCGCGTGCTCTGATCCATCGACGCGGCGGGATTCACCCGCCGCGTTTGCCGCTTCTTTGCGAACCGTTCTCGTGTTGTAATCCGGCACCCTCCGCTGGAACGCTTTTCATGCCCGTTCGTTATTCCCGTTGGCGCCTGCTCGTCGCTGTCGTCCTGTTGCTGCTGTTCGTTGCGCTGCTCATCGCCGGTCGGCTGCTGCATTGGGATGACCAGCTGCGGCTGTACTGGAGCGAGCGCTCGGTCACTGCCGAACAGCGTGCCGCCGGCATCTGGCTGCCGGACTATGAGCTGGCGCTGGAGACCACGCTGGCGGGGCTCGAGGACGACGAAACCTCCGGGCTGACCTGGAACCCGCTGACCGGCACGCTGTTCACCGTTACCGGCAAACATCCGCAGCTGATCGAGTTCACCCCGGCCGGTGTCGTATTGCGGCGCATCGCACTGACCGGCTTCTCCGATCCGGAAGCGGTGGAGGCGCTGGATGATGGCCGCCTGGCGATCGTCGACGAGCGCCGCCGGCTGGTCGCGGTATTCCGCCTGAAGCCGGGCGTGGAAAGCCTGGAGCTGGACGACCTCGCCAGCTATGACCTCGGGTTCGCCGAGGCCGGCAACAAGGGCTTCGAGGGGCTGGCGTGGAATCCGCATACGCAACGCCTGCTGCTGGCTAAGGAACGCGACCCGCAGGGGCTGTTCGAGCTGCCATTCCCCGGCGAGGACGGTGCCGTCGGCGCGCTGAAGGCATTGCCCAGCCAGCCGCTGCTGGTGCGCGACCTGTCATCGGTGACGATTGATCCGCGCAGCGGTCATACGCTGCTGCTCTCGGACGAGTCCCGGCTGCTGGTGGAGCTGGACCTGCAAGGCAAGCCACGCAGCTTCATCGCCTTGTTCGGTGGTCTGAATGGCCTGGTGCAGGGCATCGAGCAGGCCGAGGGCGTCGCCATGGACGGTGAAGGCAACATCTATGTGGTAGGCGAGCCGAACCGCTTCTACGTGTTCAGCCGCAAGCGCTGAGACGTTGCGCCCGTTAAGCCTGGTGTAAGCCGGGCCCGACACAATCGCGATTTCAGAATTAGAAGAAAGTGGGTGTCATGCGTGCGTTGAAAATCCTTCTGGCTGCGCTGCTCGGCGTTGCCCTGTTACTGGCCGTGGCGGCCGGCGTTCACTACCGTCTGTTCGAGCGCGGCTGGTTCCACTTCACCCAGTGGCAGCAGGGCGGGCAGAGCGGCAGCGCCTCGTTGTGGCTGCCGGACTACCGGGTCGCGATCCAGGGCAAGGTCGTCGCCGGTATCGACGATGACCTGTCGGCGCTGACCTTCGATCCGGATCGCAACAGCCTGATCGCCGTCACCAACGGTGATCCGCACTGGCTGGAACTCAGCCTGGAAGGCGATCTGCTGCGCGCCATTCCGCTGGTCGGCTTCGGCGATCCGGAGGCCATCGAGTACATCTCCGAAGGCGTCTACGTGATCAGCGATGAACGCCTGCAGCGGTTGCTGCGCGTCGAGGTCAATGAGCAGACGAGCGTCATCGATGCCGAGCAGGCGCAACAGCTGTCGCTGGGGATCGACCTCAACGGCAACAAGGGCTTCGAGGGGCTCGCCTACGATACGGTGGGCCAGCGCCTGTACGTCGCCAAGGAGCGCAACCCGGTGCGCATCTACGAGATATCCGGCTTTCCGTTTGCCGAGCCGACGCCTTCGGTGCATATCAGTGAGCACCAGGCGCGACTGTTCGTGCGCGACCTTTCCAGCCTGCAGTTCGACGAGCAGACCGGCCACTTGCTGGCGCTTTCCGACGAGTCGCGGCTGGTGGTCGAGCTGGACGCCGATGGCCAGCCGCTCAGCAGCCTGTCGCTGAGCGCGGGCCGGCACGGGTTGGAGCGGGACGTGCCGCAGGCGGAGGGGATGGCGATGGGACCGGACGGCACGCTCTATCTGGTCAGCGAGCCGAACCTGTTCTACGTGTTTCGCAAACCGGCCAGGTGATCGGACGACCAGCCGATCACCTGGCACCAGCGATCAGGCGACCGGCGAGGCGCTTTCGTCCTGCAGGGCGGCGTTCGGGGCGTGGCGACGGACCGAGTCGCAGCCCTGCTCGGCGCTGTGCAGGCTGGCGTACATCTGGCTCTGACCGATGACCTGGCCATTCGTGGCCTTGAGCACGAAGTAACGCTTGCCGTTGCTCGACTCCCTGACCTCGAACGCCTCTTCGCGCACGGCATTCTTGCGTACCGAATCGATGCCGTTGAGCGCCGAAGCGTGGGCCTTGTACTGTTCGCTGGACAACACGACCTGGCCGTTGCTGGCCAGCAGATTGAAATGAAACTGGCCATTGCTGGCGCGTTTCAGCTGGAATTTGCCGGACATGGCGACACCTCCTGTGAATTGCTGCGACGGACTCGGCGCAGCAATTCAAGCGTAGTCGCCCGTGGCGAGAGGCGCCGCTGTGTCACGGTCAGCGCGTGAGGGTCTGCACGCCGTCCTGGGTGCCGAGCAGCAGCAGGTCGGCCGGGCGCATGGCGAACAGGCCGTTGCTGACCACGCCGACGATGTCGTTGATCTTGCCTTCCAGCTCCGGGGCGAAGCCGATCATCAGGTTGTGCACGTCAAGGATGACGTTGCCGTTGTCGGTCACCACGCCGTCGCGGTAGACCGGGTCGCCGCCGAGCTTGACCAGCTCGCGCGCCACATGGCTGCGCGCCATCGGGATGACCTCCACCGGCAGCGGAAAGGCGCCCAGCTGCTCGACCAGCTTGCTGCCATCGGCGATGCAGATGAAGGTCTTGGCCACCGCCGCGACGATCTTTTCGCGGGTGAGTGCCGCACCGCCGCCCTTGATCAGCTCCAGGTGCTTGTTCGCCTCGTCGGCGCCATCCACGTAGAACTCCAGTTCGCTCACCGAGTTCAGGTCGTAGACCGGAATGCCGTGCTGCTTGAGACGTTCGGCGGTAGCTTCGGAGCTGGCCACGGCACCGTCGAAGAAGCCCTTGTGCTTGGCCAGCAGGTCGATGAAGAAGTTGGCGGTGGAGCCGGTACCGACGCCAACGATGCTGCGATCGTTGAGCTTGGGAAGGATATGGTCGACAGCGGCCTGGGCGACGGCCTGCTTGAGCTGGTCCTGGGTCATGGGGGAATCCGGGCGGGAAAGACGAAGCGCGGATTATAGCCCCGCGCCGGCGACCGGTCTCGTGTGCTGCGGCATGCCGAGGCCTTCGCGGATTGCCGGTGGTCGCCGGGGCGCTCGCGAGGGTAGACTCGGCGTTCCCCGCAAGGCCCGCCCAAGATAGCCAGAATGCTCGAACACTACGTCAAGAAGATCCTCACTTCGCGCGTCTATGACGTCGCCGTCGAAACGCCGCTGCAACCCGCCCGCCAGCTTTCCGAACGGATCGGCAACCAGATTCTGCTCAAGCGCGAGGATCTGCAGCCCGTGTTCTCCTTCAAGGTGCGTGGCGCCTACAACAAGCTGGCGCAGCTTTCGCCCGAGGAACTGGCGCGCGGTGTGGTCACCGCGTCGGCCGGCAACCATGCCCAGGGCGTCGCGCTGGCGGCCAAGCAACTGGGGATCAAGGCCACCATCGTTATGCCGCGCACCACGCCGGAGCTGAAGGTGCAGGGCGTGCGAGCCCGTGGCGGCAAGGTGGTACTGCATGGCGATGCCTTCCCCGAGGCGCTGGCCTATTCGCTGAAGCTGGTGGAAGAGAAAGGCTACGTCTATATCCACCCGTACGACGATCCCGACGTGATCGCCGGACAGGGCACCGTGGCGATGGAAATCCTCCGCCAGCATCAGGGGCCGATCGATGCGATCTTCGTTCCGGTGGGCGGTGGCGGGCTGGTGGCGGGAATCGCCGCCTACGTGAAATACCTCTATCCGCAGACCCGGGTGATCGGTGTCGAGCCGGACGACTCCAACTGCCTGCAGGCGGCCATGGCGGCCGGCGAGCGGGTGGTGCTGGAGCAGGTCGGGCTGTTCGCCGACGGCGTGGCCGTGGCGCAGATCGGCCAGCACACCTTTGATGTCTGCAAGCATTACGTCGATGAGGTGATCACCGTCAGCACCGACGAGATCTGCGCGGCGATCAAGGACATCTACGACGACACCCGCTCGATCACCGAGCCGGCCGGTGCCCTGGCCGTGGCCGGGATCAAGAAGTATGTCGAGCGCGACGGCGTCAGCGGTCAGGTGCTGGTGGGCATCGACTCGGGCGCCAACGTCAATTTCGACCGCCTGCGCCATGTCGCTGAGCGCGCCGAACTGGGCGAGAAGCGCGAAGCGATCATCGCCGTCACCATTCCCGAGCAGCCCGGCAGCTTCAAGGCCTTTTGCGAGGCGATCGGCAAGCGCCAGATCACCGAATTCAATTACCGCTACCACACCGACCGCGAGGCGCACATTTTCGTCGGCGTGCAGACCCATCCGGAAAACGACCCGCGCGCGGCGCTGGTGCAGGGCCTGCGTGACAAGGGCTTCCCGGTGCTCGATCTGACCGACAACGAACTGGCCAAGCTGCACACCCGACACATGGTCGGTGGGCACGCGGCCGGGGTCAGCGACGAGATGGTGCTGCGCTTCGAATTCCCGGAACGACCCGGCGCGCTGTTCAACTTCCTCAACAAGCTGGGCGGGCGCTGGAACATCTCGATGTTCCACTACCGCAACCACGGCGCGGCCGATGGCCGGGTGGTCGCCGGCCTGCAGGTGCCGGCCGAGGAGCGCCACCTGGTACCCGCGGCGCTGGACAAGATCGGCTACCGCTACTGGGATGAAAGCGACAACCCCGCCTACAAGCTGTTTCTCGGCTGAGCGCAGATAAAGGAAAGCCAATGGAACACTACCTGACCCTCCGCATCGTGCATGGCGCCACCGCAGTGCTCTTGCTGCTGGGCGTGATCGTGCACTTGCTGATGCTGTGGAAGGCGGCCCGCGGCGGCGACCAGGCCGTGCTGCAGCGCAAGTTGCAACGCACCCGCCGGCTGTCCCTGCCGCTGTTGGCGGTGATCGGCCTGTCGTTGCCGCTGTCCGGATGGTGGATGACACATCTGGCCGGATGGCCGCTGGGGCAGCTATGGCTGCTGGCCAGCTCCGTGCTGTTCGTCGTGCTGGTAGCGCAGGTGCCGCTGCTGGCCGGCCGCCTCGCCGCCTGGCAGGCACCGGGCAACGCCACCGCCGCACGCAATGCCGGCATCTACGGCGTGCTGGTACTGCTGGTGCTGATCGCAATCACGGCGCTGATGGGCGCCAAGCCGGTCTGATCAATCGCCCGCACGGCCCCTGCGGCGCAGCCAGGCCAGGGCCAGCAGCAGGTAGATCGCCGAGCCGCCCCAGTACAGCCAGGCGAAGCCGTCGGCCAGCCCGATCAGCAGGTAGGCGAGCAGCGGCCCGAGGGCGGCGCCCAGGTCCTGGGCGATCGAATAGCGCGTCATGAAGGCGACGACGTTGCCGGCGCTGGCGACGTCGCTGGCCAGCGCATCGGTAAGGGTGGTCAGCGCCGTCGCCAGCAGCATCACCAGCAGGGTCACGGCGAGCCAGGGCAGCAGCGGCAGGCCGCTGGCCATCAGGCCGAAACTCAGCGCCGCCACCAGCAGCGTTCCGCCATAGAGCCGCGAGCGGCCGCGCGGGCCGTCGGACCAGGCACCGAAGCGCCGACCCAGCCAAGGCTCCCATGACCAGCGCAGCGCCTGCAGGATGCCAGACAGCGCGGTCGCGCTGAGCAGCAGGCCGAACAGGTCGAGCCGGTTGCCGTAGAAGCGTTCGATCAGTGCGCTCAGGGTCGCCGCCAGCACGCCCTGGATCAGCATGGCGGTGCAGAAGCCGCTGACGATCACCCGGTATTTGCCGTTCAGCCGTGCGGACCGTCGCGGGGTATCGGCGGCGGGCGCCGCCGGCAATTGGCGCTCGTCGAGCGCCGCCGGGGGCTGGAAGTGGCGCAGCAGCAATGGCAGGCCCAGCAGGGCCATGGCGGCGAAGCTCAGAGCCAGTGCCGGCAGGCCGTAGACCGGCACCAGCAGGCCGCCGAGCAGCATGCCGACGAGGCTGCCGAGTCGATAGAGACCGTTGTACAGGCCCATCGCCTGGCCGCGCGACTGGCCGGCGGCACAGTAGACCACCGCCGATAGGCCGCCGATGCGGAAGAACGACCAGCCGATGCCCCACAGCGCGCGCAACAGCAGCCAGGCGATGAACCCCTTGGCGATGCCGTAGCCCAGGGTGGTCAGGGTGCCGAGCGTGGTGGCCAGCAGCAGGCCGGCGCGCAGACTGATGCGCTGGTACAGCCACCCGATCAGCGGGTTGAACGGCAGGCGGATCAGGCGGTTGACCGAGAGCAGTACGCCCACCTGCCAGAGCGCCTCGAGGCCGACTTCGTGCCAGTAGATCGGCAGGGCGATGTACAGCATGGAATCGCCGGTCAGGCACAGTGCGGTGGCCAGGGCGACCACCACGACCGGTCGAAAACTGCGTTGTTCGAGGGACGCGGGCATGCTGCTCCTCTTGTGAGCGTGCGAGCGGTGTCCCGGGCAGGCTGACCGCGGTGTCGGGTTCCTTTGGGGTGTCGCATTAGCGCCGCGCCGCAGCACGGCGCGTAATTCGTCGGATCACGGGCGCAGCGAGATGACCTGCCAGCCGCGCTCCTCGGCGATCGCCCGCAGCACCGGGTCGGGATCGACCGCCACCGGATGAGTGACCCGCTCGAGCAGCGGCAGGTCGTTGCGCGAGTCGCTGTAGAAATAGCTGCCTTCCAGGCTCTGCTCGGTTTCCGCCAGCCAGCGCTCGATACGCTGGACCTTGCCTTCCTGGAAGCAGGGGATGTCGGTCAGGCGGCCGGTGTAACGGCCGTCGCGCATCTCGCATTCGGTGGCCAGCAGGGAGTCGACGCCCAGGCGTGCGGCGATCGGTCCGGTGATGAAACGGTTGGTGGCGGTGACGATCGCCACCTTGTCACCGGCTTCCAGGTGCTGGCGCAACAGCGCTTCGCCCTTGCTCAGCACGATGGGCTCGATGTGCTCGCGCATGAACTCCTCGTGCCAGGCCTGCAGCTGCGTCATTTCGCTGCGCCCCAAGATTTCCTGGCAGAAGTTCTGGTAGGCGTGCACGTCGAGGTTGCCGGCCAGGTAGTCCTGATAGAAGGCATCGTTGCGGGCCCGGTAGTGGCTCGCATCGACGATGCCGCGCTGGCAGAGGTATTCGCCCCAGGCATGGTCGCTGTCACCGGCCAGCAGGGTGTTGTCGAGATCGAATAGAGCCAGGCGCACGGAAGATTTCCTCGGGATGGTCAGGGCAGCGCCAAGCATAGCGGTTAGATCGTCCGCGGTGCAGTCTCGGCCCATCTGCCAGGCGGTGCAGCGTGGGTCAGGAGCGCGGGCCGAACGGCGGCTTGCTGCGCTTTCGGCTTGTTGCGGTTTTGTGGAACAATGCCGCGACATGCGTCTGCGAGGTGGTATGCCGTGATCGATTCCGATGGTTTTCGCCCCAATGTCGGCATCATCCTGACCAATGATGTCGGTCAGGTGCTGTGGGCTCGGCGGATCAATCAGGATGCCTGGCAATTCCCCCAGGGCGGTATCAACGCCCGTGAAACGCCGGAAGAGGCGTTGTTTCGCGAACTCAACGAAGAAGTGGGCCTGGAAGAGCAGGATGTGAAGATCCTCGCCTGCACCCGTGGCTGGTTGCGTTATCGTCTGCCGCAACGCCTGGTGCGAACCCACAGCCAGCCGCTGTGCATCGGCCAGAAACAGAAGTGGTTCCTGCTGCGCCTGACCGGCGCCGAGGACCGTGTACGCATGGATCTGACCGGCAAGCCCGAGTTCGATGGCTGGCGCTGGGTCAGTTACTGGTATCCGCTGGGGCAGGTGGTCACCTTCAAGCGCGAGGTCTATCGTCGCGCACTCAAAGAACTTGCGCCGCGTCTGCCGGTGCGGGACTGAAAAATCGGGGAGAAAGCCTCTGAGCATGCTCGGCACGCTGCGCAAGATTGTCCAGGAAGTGAATGCCGCCAAGGACCTCAAGGCGGCGTTGGGCATCATCGTGCTGAGAGTCAGGGAGGCCATGGGCAGCCAGGTCTGCTCGGTCTATCTGCTCGATCCGGAAACCGAACGCTTCGTCCTGATGGCCACCGAAGGCCTCAACAAGCGCGCCATCGGCAAGGTCAGCATGGCGCCCAACGAGGGTCTGGTGGGCCTGGTGGGCACCCGTGAGGAGCCGCTCAACCTCGAACACGCCTCCGAACATCCGCGCTACCGCTACTTCGCCGAGACCGGCGAGGAGCGCTACGCCTCCTTTCTCGGTGCACCGATCATCCACCACCGTCGGGTGATGGGCGTACTGGTCATCCAGCAGAAGGAACGCCGCCAGTTCGATGAAGGCGAGGAAGCCTTCCTGGTGACCATGAGCGCGCAGCTCGCCGGGGTTATCGCCCATGCCGAGGCGACCGGTTCGATCCGCGGCCTCGGCCGCCAGGGCAAAGGCATTCAGGAAACCCGCTTCATCGGCATTCCCGGCGCCCCGGGCGCCGCGGTGGGAACCGCGCTGGTGGTGCTGCCGCCGGCCGATCTGGACGTAGTGCCGGACAAGCACATCGATAATATCGAGGCCGAGCTGACGTTGTTCGAGGCGGCGCTGGAGGCGGTGCGCGCGGACATGCGCAACCTGTCGGAAAAGCTCGCCACGCAGATGCGCAAGGAAGAGCGCGCGCTGTTCGATGTGTACCTGATGATGCTCGATGACTCGGCGCTCGGTGGCGAGGTGACCAAGGTCATCCGCACCGGCCAGTGGGCCCAGGGCGCGCTGCGCCAGGTGGTCACCGAGCACGTTCGGCGCTTCGAAATGATGGACGATGCCTACCTGCGCGAGCGCGCCTCGGACGTCAAGGACATCGGCCGGCGCCTGCTCTCCTATCTGCAGGAGGCACGCCAGCAGGCGCTGGTATATCCGGACAAGACCATCCTGGTCAGCGAAGAACTGTCGCCGGCCATGCTCGGCGAGGTGCCCGAAGGCAAGCTGGTGGGGATGGTCTCGGTGCTGGGCTCGAGCAACTCCCACGTCGCCATCCTGGCCCGTGCCATGGGCATTCCGACGGTGATGGGCGCGGTCGACCTGCCCTACTCGAAGGTCGACGGCATCGAGCTGATCGTCGACGGCTACCGCGGCGAGATCATCACCAACCCCGGCAAGGTGCTGCGCGAGCAGTACGAGGTGCTCGCCGAGCAGGAGCGGCAGCTCTCCGAAGGCCTCGACGTACTGCGCGAGCTGCCCTGCGAAACCACCGATGGTCACCGCATTCCGCTGTGGGTCAATACCGGATTGCTGGCCGATGTGGTGCGCGCCCAGGAGCGTGGCGCCGAAGGCGTGGGGCTGTATCGCACCGAAGTGCCCTTCATGATCAAGGAGCGCTTTCCCAGCGAGAAGGAGCAGATGGCCATCTACCGCGAGCAGCTGGAAGCCTTCCATCCGCTGCCGGTGACCATGCGCAGCCTCGACATCGGCGGTGACAAGTGCCTGCCGTACTTCCCGATCAAGGAAGAGAACCCGTTCCTCGGCTGGCGCGGCATTCGCGTCACCCTCGATCATCCCGAGATCTTCCTGCTGCAGACCCGCGCCATGCTCAAGGCCAGCGCCGGGCTGAACAACCTGCGCATCCTGTTGCCGATGATCTCCGGCATCCGCGAGCTGGAAGAGGCGCTGCACCTGATCCATCGCGCCTGGTGCGAGGTGCGCGACGAGGGGCTGGACGTGATCATGCCGCCGGTCGGCGTGATGATCGAGGTGCCGGCGGCGGTCTACCTGACCCGCGAGCTGGCGCGCATGGTGGACTTCATCTCGGTCGGCTCCAACGACCTGACCCAGTACCTGCTGGCGGTGGACCGCAACAATCCACGGGTCGCCGATCTCTACGACTATCTGCATCCGGCCGTGCTCGAGGCGCTGCAGCGGGTGGTCAAGGAGGCCCACGGCGAGGGCAAGCCGGTGAGCATCTGCGGCGAGATGGCTGGCGATCCGGCGGCGGCCATGCTGCTGCTGGCGATGGGCTTCGACAGCCTGTCGATGAACGCCACCAACCTGCCCAAGGTGAAATGGCTGCTGCGTCAGATCAGCATGGACACCGCCCAGCAGCTGCTCGCCCGCGTCATGCTGCTGGACAGCCCGCAGGTCATCCACAGCACGGTGCAGCTGACGTTGCGCAACCTCGGCCTTAACAAGCTGATCAACCCCTCCGCCGCGGTCTGAGCCCGCCCCGATCGCGCGCCATCAGCTGGCGGGTGGGTGGCGGTAGCGCACCTCGCCCAACGGACCGGCCGGGCCGAAGCTGCGTTCGATGATGTCCAGCGAACCGTCTGCATGACGGATCAGCGCCGTACTGGCGCGAGTGCCGTACTCAGGACTGGCGATGAAGATGCTCGACAGCCGCCGCTCCCACTCCAGTGGCACCCCAGTCTGTGGGAGCTCATGCTCGGCGGCCGGCTCGGCATCGGCGAGCAATGCCAGCAGGCGTTCCGGCTCCGGTTGCTGAAGGATGGCCGTGAGTGCTGCGCGGGCTCTTCTCAGCTTGGGCCAGGGCGTATCCAGCCCGGCGTTGGACAGGCCGTAGACGCCGGGCTGCAACTCCTTGGGCTCGCCGTCATGGGAATTCAGATGCCACAGCGTCTGCCGATCGCCTACCAGCAGGTTGTAGCCGGCGTAGTCGCCGCGACGCTCGGCCAGTTCGGCCAGGTAGTCGGCCGGCGGCAATTCACCCCGCAGATAGCGTTCCGGCAGCTCGCCCCGTGAGCGCGCGCCGATCGGCTGGTCGGGTGCGCGGATGTTGGTCAGCGCGGCGAAGCGGCCGCGGGCGGTGACGCCCATCCAGGTGCCGCCGGCTTGCAGATCGCGTCCGCCGATGATCCAGGGTGCGTCTTCCCAGCAGCCGAGCGGCAGACTGGGACGCGCGTGGAACTCGTCGCGATTGGCCGCCACCACCAATGGCTGGGAGTGGTCGGGGCGCCAGGCGAAAACGATCAGGCACATGGGACACCTTCGTAGTTGCAGACCTGCAAGGGTACAGGCGCGGCGGGGGAAAGGGCCATGGCCAGCCGGCGGCAGCGCGTCGGCGAGCAAGCGCCAGTCGGGCATTTTCGCTACCATGCCGGTTTGTTTCGCCGGGACGGGGCGCATGGAGTTTCTGCTTTATCTGCTGCTGGGCGGCTTCGCCGGAGTGCTGGCCGGTCTGTTCGGCGTGGGTGGCGGGCTGATCATCGTGCCGGTGCTGGTGTTCAGCTTCAGCGCGCAGGGCTTTTCCCAGGACATTCTCACCCACCTGGCGGTTGGAACCTCGCTGGCGACCATCGTTTTCACGTCGGTCAACTCGATCCTCACCCACCATCGCCTGGGTGCGGTGCGCTGGCCGATGGTGCTCTGGATGACCTTCGGCATCCTGCTCGGCGCGGCGCTGGGCAGCCTGACCGCGGCGGCGATCCAGGGGCCGATGCTGCAGAAGATCATCGGCGTGTTCGCCCTGGCGATGGCGGTACAGATGGGCTTCGACCTGCGTCCAAAGGCCACCGGTCGTGTACCGGGACGACCCGAACTGTCGCTGGTGGGCGTGGTGATCGGCTGGGCGTCCGCGATCTTCGGCATTGGCGGCGGCTCGTTATCGGTCCCGTACCTGACCTGGCGCAGCGTGCCGATGCAGCAGGCGGTGGCGACCTCGGCGGCCTGCGGGCTGCCGATCGCCGTCGCCGGGGCGTTGAGTTTCATGGCGGTAGGCTGGCACGAGGCGCACCTGCCACAGTGGAGCCTGGGTTTCGTCTACCTGCCGGCCCTGCTGGGCATCGCCGCCACCAGCATGTTCTTCGCACGGCTCGGCGCGCGGCTGGCGCATCGCCTGTCGGCCAAGGTTCTGAAACGGCTGTTTGCTCTGCTGCTGCTGAGCGTCGGCATCAACTTTCTGGTTTGAGGAGTAACGGATGCTGCCCTATCCGCAGATCGATCCGGTGGCCATCGCCATCGGCCCCTTGCAGATTCACTGGTACGGCCTGATGTACCTGATCGGCATCGGCGGCGCCTGGTGGCTGGCCTCGCTGCGGGTGCAGCGCTTCGCGCCGGAATGGCCGAAGGACAAACTTTCCGACCTGGTGTTCTGGGTCGCCATGGGGGTGATCGTCGGCGGCCGCCTGGGTTACGTGCTGTTCTACGACCTGGCCGCCTACATCAATCAGCCGAGTCTGATCCTGCAGGTGTGGAAGGGCGGCATGTCGTTCCACGGTGGCCTGATCGGCGTGCTGCTGTGCAGCTGGATCTTCGCCCGGCGCAACGGCAAAAGCTTCTTCGAACTGATGGACTTCATCGCACCCTTCGTGCCGATCGGCCTGGGTGCCGGGCGCATCGGCAACTTCATCAATGCCGAGCTGTGGGGCAAGGCCACCGATGTGCCCTGGGCGATGGTCTTCCCGACCGATCCGCAGCAGCTGGCGCGGCATCCGTCGCAGCTCTACCAGTTCGCCCTGGAAGGCGTCGCGCTGTTCGTCATCCTCTGGCTGTATTCGCGCAAGCCGCGGCCGACCATGGCGGTGTCCGGACTGTTCGCGGTGTGCTACGGCATTTTCCGTTTCATCGTCGAGTTCGTCCGCGTGCCTGATGCGCAGCTGGGCTACCTTGCGTTCGGCTGGCTGACCATGGGCCAGGTGCTGTGCATTCCCATGGTGCTGCTGGGCGCCGGGATGATTGCCTGGGGTTACCGGCGCGAAGCCGGCCGGGCACCGGCCTGAATCTGATCCCGGCTTGTCGCCGCACACGCGACAAGCCGGGCGTCGCCTTTTACTATTCGCGCAGCCTTTTTTCACCGCGCTTTGGCGCCTGCTTCGAGTCAATCGATGAAACAGTATCTCGACCTGATGCGCCACGTGCGCGAACACGGCACCTTCAAGAGCGACCGCACCGGCACCGGCACCTATAGCGTGTTCGGCTACCAGATGCGCTTCGACCTGGCCGAAGGTTTCCCGCTGGTGACCACCAAGAAGTGTCACCTCAAATCCATCATCCACGAGCTGCTGTGGTTCCTTCAGGGCGATACCAACATCAAGTACCTGAAGGAAAACGGCGTGCGCATCTGGGACGAGTGGGCCGACGAGAACGGCGAGCTGGGCCCGGTCTACGGCTACCAGTGGCGCTCCTGGCCGGCGCCGAACGGCGAGTCCATCGACCAGATTGCCAACCTGCTGGCGATGATCAAGAAGAATCCGGATTCGCGCCGGCTGATCGTCTCGGCCTGGAATCCGGCGCTGGTCGAGCAGATGGCGCTGCCGCCGTGCCACGCCCTGTTCCAGTTCTACGTCGCCGATGGCAAGCTCAGCTGCCAGCTGTACCAGCGCTCGGCCGACATCTTCCTCGGCGTGCCCTTCAACATCGCCAGCTATGCCCTGCTGACGCTGATGGTGGCGCAGGTCTGCGACCTCGAGCCGGGCGAGTTCATCTGGAGTGGCGGCGATTGCCACCTTTACGCCAACCACCTGGAGCAGGCCGATCTGCAGCTGACCCGCGAGCCGCTGCCGCTGCCGACCATGAAGCTCAATCCCGAGGTGAAGGACCTGTTCGCCTTCCGCTTCGAGGACTTCGAGCTGGTCGGCTACGAGGCGCACCCGCACATCAAGGCGCCCGTCGCCGTCTGACTTTGGTCGGGTTTGCCGCCGCGGATAACGCGGCTGTCATATTTGCCGTATAGACTCGACCGCTCAGGGTTCTTGGGAGGCGAGTCATGCGCAGGGTCGTGTTCAATCAGAAGGGCGGTGTCGGCAAGTCGAGCATCGCCTGCAATCTGGCCGCGGTCAGCGCATCGCAGGGCTACCGCACACTGCTGGTGGACCTGGACGCCCAGGCCAACTCCACGCACTACCTGACCGGCCTGACCGGCGATGACATTCCTACCGGCATTGCCGACTTCTTCAAGCAGATTCTCGCTGGCGGCAACGCTGGCAAGAAGGCGCGCCCGCCGATCCTCGAAACAGCGTTCGACAACCTGCACCTGATCAGCGCCACGGCCGAACTGGCCGACCTGCAGCCCAAGCTGGAGGCCAAGCACAAGATCAACAAGCTGCGAAAGCTGCTCGAAGGCCTCGCCGAGGATTACGACCGGATCTACCTGGATACCCCGCCGGCGCTGAACTTCTATACCGTTTCGGCGCTGATCGCGGCCGACCGCTGCCTGATCCCCTTCGACTGCGACAGCTTTTCCCGTCAGGCCCTGTACGGCCTGCTGAACGAGATCGAGGAGATGAAGGACGACCACAACGAGGCGCTCGAAGTCGAGGGCATCGTGGTCAACCAGTTCCAGCCACGGGCCGCGCTGCCGCAGCAGATGATCGACGAGTTGCTGGGTGAAGGCCTGCCGGTGCTGCCGATCAACCTGATGAGTTCGGTGAAGATGCGCGAGTCGCACCAGGCCTGTACGCCGCTGGTGTACCTGGATCCGCGGCACAAGCTCAGCCAGCAGTTCGTCGAGCTGCACGACCTGCTCGAGTCCGCCGGCTGAGGAAATCAGTCCTCGGCGCGCCGCTCCAGCTTCTTGCCCAGCCGCGAGGCATAGAGTTCGCCGATCATCCCACGGCGGAACACCAGCACGCAGACCATGAAGATGATCCCGGTGACCAACGTCACCGGCAGTTCCGAGGTGGCGAAGTAGTTGCCCAACGTGGTCACCAGTGCGGCGCCGAAGACCGGCCCGACCAGGGTGCCGATGCCGCCAAGCAGCGTCATCAGCACCACTTCGCCGGACATCTGCCAGCTGACGTCGGTCAGCGTGGCGAACTGGAACACCAGCGCCTTCAAGCCACCGGCGAGCCCTGCCAGCGCGGCGGACATCACGAAGGCGCCCAGCTTGTAGCGCGACACCGTGTAGCCGAGGGAGATCGCGCGGTTTTCGTTCTCGCGGATCGAGCGCAGGATCATGCCGTACGGCGAATGGATCACCCGCCAGATCAGCAGCATGCCGGCGAGGAACACCGAGAGCACGAAGAAGTACATGTACAGCGGCTCTTCCAGGTCGATCAGGCCGAACAGGTGGCCGCGCGGGATATTCTGGATGCCGTCCTCGCCGTGGGTGAAAGAAGCCTGCAGGCAGAAGAAAAAGAACATCTGCGACAGTGCCAGGGTGATCATCGTCGAGTAGATGCCCTGCCGGCGTATCGCCAGGAAACCGATGATCAGCCCGAGAAACGCCGCGCCGGCAACGCCGACGAGAATCCCCAGTTCCGGCGTCAGTCCCCATTCCTTCACCGCATGGGCGGTGAAATAGGCGGCGCCGCCGAAAAAGGCCGCATGGCCGAACGAGAGGATGCCGGTATAGCCGAGCAGCAGGTTGAAGGCGCAGGCGAAGAGGGCGAAGCACAGCACCTTCATCAGGAAGATCGGGTAGAAGTAGAACGGCGCCAGGGCCAGGGCGACCACGCCGATCAGGATCAGCACGGTTTCCAGGCGCAGCAGCGGGCGTTTGGTGGTCGGGGTGACGCTCAGCTGGCTGTTCATCAGGCATCTCTCCCCATCAGGCCGGCCGGGCGTACCAGCAGCACGATCGCCATGATCACGAAGATCACGATATTGGACGCTTCCGGATAGAACACCTTGGTCAGCCCCTCGAGGATGCCCAGCAGGTAGCCGGTGATAATGGCGCCTAGAATCGAGCCCATGCCGCCGACCACCACCACGGCGAACACCACGATGATCAGGTTCGAGCCCATCAGCGGGCTGACCTGGTAGATCGGCGCGGCGAGCATGCCGGCCAGCCCGGCCAATGCCGCGCCCATGCCGTAGGTGAAGGTCAGCAACAGCGGCACGTTGATGCCGAAGGTGCGCACCAGGGTCGGGTTCTCGGTGGCGGCGCGCAGGTAGGCGCCGAGCTTGGTCTTCTCGATCAGCAGCCAGCTGGCGATGCAGATCACCAGCGAGGCCAGCACCACCCAGGCGCGGTACTTGGGCAGGAACATGAAGCCCAGGTTGTAGCCGCCGGCCAGCTCCTTGGGCACCGCATAGGGTTGCCCGGAGGAGCCGTAGAAGTAGCGGAAGGCGCCCTCCAGGGCGAGCGCCAGGCCGAAGGTGAAGAGCAGGCTGTAGAGGTGGTCGAGGTTGTACAGCCGCGACAGCGCCAGGCGCTCGATCACCGCGCTGCACAGGCCGACGACGATCGGCGCAAGGATCAGTGCCGGCCAGTAGCCGATGCCCAGGGTGGCCAGCAGCAGGTAGCCGGCGAAGGCGCCGATCATGTACTGCGCACCGTGGGCGAAGTTGATGATCTTCAGCATGCCGAAGATGATCGCCAGGCCCAGGCTGAGCATGGCGTAGAACGAGCCATTGATCAGGCCGATCAGGAGCTGGCCGAGAAACGCCTGGATCGGCACATCGAAAATCGTTGTCATCAGACCCCCAGGGCTTCGTTGAGCATGCTCATGCGGCCAGGCAGATCGGCAACATCGAAGGTGTCGATGACCTGGCCGTGGTCCACCACGTAGAAGCGGTCGGCCACCTTGCTGGCGAAGCGGAAGTTCTGCTCCACCAGCAGGATGGTCATGCCGCGCTGCTTGAGCGTCTGCAGCACCTCGCCGATACGCTGGATGATCACCGGCGCCAGGCCTTCGGTGGGCTCGTCGAGGAGTAGCAGCCGGGCGCCGGTGCGCAGGATGCGCGCCATGGCGAGCATCTGCTGCTCGCCGCCGGAGAGCTTGGTGCCCGGGCTCTTGCGGCGTTCCTCGAGGTTGGGAAACAGCTGGTAGATCTCCGCCAGGCTCATGCCGCCCTTGGCGATCACCGGCGGCAGGGTGAGGTTCTCCTCGACGGTAAGCGTGGAGAAGATGCCGCGCTCCTCCGGCACGTAGCCGATGCCGTGGCGGGCAGTGCGGTGCAGTGGCACGCGCAGCATGTCCTTGCCGTCGAAGCGGATCGTCCCGCTGCGCTTGCGGATGATGCCGACGATGGCGCGCAGCGCGGTGGTCTTGCCCACCCCGTTGCGGCCGAGCAGGGTCACCGTCTCGCCCGCATGGACGTCCAGGTCGATGCCGTGCAGGGCATGGCTTTCGCCATACCAGGCATTCAGCTCGCGCACGCTGAGCAGCGGTTCAGTCATCGTCGGTCCCCATGTAGGCCACGCGCACGCGCTCGTCCTGGCTGACTGTGCGGTAGTCGCCGGAGGTGAGGATTTCGCCGCGCTGCAGCACGGTCACCTGATGGCAGAGGTCGGCCACCACCTTGAGGTTGTGCTCGACCATCAGCACGGCACGCTGGGTAGCCACTTCGCGAATGATCTCGGCCACCACGTGCACGTCTTCATGGCCCATGCCGGCCATGGGTTCGTCGAGCAGCAGCACCTTGGGCTCCAAGGCCAGGGTGGTGGCGATTTCCAGCACGCGCTTGCGCCCGTAGGACAGATCGGCGGCCGGTTCGTGGCGCTTGTCGGCCAGGCCGACCGACTCGATCAGCTGCATGGCACGTTCGTTCAGCCGGTTCAGCGAACGCATCGGCAGCCAGAACTGGTTGGCCAGCCCGCCCGGGCGCTGCAGGGCGACGCGCACGTTGTCCAGCACCGAGAGGTGCGGGAACACCGCGGAGATCTGGAACGAGCGAACCAGCCCCATGCGCGCCACCTTGGCCGGGTCGGTGCGGGTGATGTCATGGTCGAGCAGGCGGATGCTCCCGGCGGTGGGCTGCAGGAACTTGGTCAGCAGGTTGAACACCGTGGTCTTGCCCGCCCCGTTGGGGCCGATCAGGGCGTGTACGCGGGCATGGCGCACGTCCAGATCGACGTTGTTGACCGCGACGAAGCCGCCGAACTCCTTGCGCAGGCCGCGCGCCGAGAGCATCACGGGAGTATCCCGTCCGGCGTCGCCAGCCGCGCTGGGCTGAACGGCGGCCATGCTCATTGCCCGACCAGCTCGCAGCCGCTGTCGGCCGGCTTGATGTAGGCCTCATCGCCCGGCACGGTGGCCAGCACCTTGTAGTAGTCCCAAGGCCGCGAACTCTCCTCGGGTTTCTTCACTTCCATCAGGTAGACGTCGCTGATCAGCCGGCCGTTGGCGCCGACCTTGGCGTTGCGCGCGAAGACGTCGTCCACCGGCAGCTCGTGCATCGCCTTGGCCACCGGCTCGGTGGCGTCGGTGCCGGCCTTCTCGATCGCCTTGAGGTACTGCATGACGCCGGAATAGGTGCCGGCGTGGACCATGTTCGGCATGCGCCCGGTGCGCTTGAAGAAGCGCTCGCCGAACTCGCGGGACTTGTCGTCGCGGTCCCAGTAGAAGCTCTCGGTCAGGGTCAGGCCCTGCGCGGCGTCCAGGCCCAGCCCGTGCACTTCGGCGAGGGTGAAGAGCAGCGCGGCGAGGCGCTGGCCGCCGGCGACGATGCCGAACTCGGCGGCCTGCTTGATGCTGTTGGCGGTGTCCAGGCCCGCGTTGGCGAGGCCGATAACCTTCGCCCCGGAGGATTGCGCCTGCAGGAGGAACGAGGAGTAATCGGTGCTCGCCAGCGGATGGCGCACCGCGCCCTTGACCTCGCCACCCTTGGATTTGACGAACTTGGAGGTCTGTTCCTCCAGCGAATAGCCGAAGGCGTAGTCGGCGGTGAGGAAATACCAGCTGTCGCCGCCCTGGGACACCAGCGCACCGCCGGTGCCGACCGCCAGCGCGTGGGTGTCGTAGGCCCAGTGGAAGCCGTAGGGCGAGCACTGCTTGCCGGTCAGCTCCGTGGTGGCAGCGCCGGTGACCAGGTTGATCTTCTTCTTGCTCTTGGAAATGCCCTGTACCGCCAGCGCCACCGAGGAGGTGGTCAGCTCCATGATCGAGTCGACCTGCTCGCGGTCGTACCACTGCCGCGCGATGTTGGAGGCGATGTCCGGCTTGTTCTGGTGATCGGCGGTGACGATCTCGATGGGCGCGTCGAGCACCTTGCCGCCGAAGTCTTCGGCCGCCATCTTCGCCGCTTCGAACGACCACTTGCCGCCGAAATCGGCATACACGCCGGACTGGTCGTTGAGGATGCCGATCTTCACCTTGCCGTCGGAAATCTCGGCCGAGGCGGGGACGGCGACCGCGGCCGTAAGGGTTGCCGCTGCGATTGCTGAAAGCTTCATGCGTATCTCCTTGCACGGGTTGCTCGGCATACGGGCGCGCGCCGATGCGAGGCGAGCCGTACGGACGGGTTAGGGGAAAGCTGGGGAGGCGGGTAACAACGCAACGCCGGGCTCGCTCCGCGCGAGGGCCGCCGTGGTGCACCGGCGGACGGCGGTGCGTGGCAATCCGCGCATCAGGCAGGCTGCCGCCGTCGCGTCATGCTGCGAAGTCGAATGGCTGGATAGCGAAAGGGTAGGGCGAGAGTCAGTCGAAGCAGGGCACATGGGCGTCTTCTTCTTATTGTTGTTCTGGCTCTAACCGTAGCAGGGCTTCGACGGGACGCAACTCGATGCCGCTGCGATGATGGCGCTGCGGCGCAGATTCACGCCCGTAGCGGGGCCACGGGCGCAGGCGGGCGGGGGATCAGCGGGCGATCAGGATGTCGCAGGGCGGCTGGTCGAGAAACTGACGCGCCAGGCTGCCGAGTAGCGCACTGCTCATCTCGCCACGGCTGTGGCTGCCCAAGGCGAGCAGCTGCGGTTGCCAGTCGCGCAGGGCGGCGTCCAGGCAGTTGCTGCGCTCGCCCTGATGCAGGCTGTAGCTCAGCAACGCACCGGTTTGCGGCAGTTGCTGCTGGATATCCTCCACCAGCTGATCGAACAGCTCCTGCTGCAGCACCAGACCCTCGGGGTCCGGGCCGTGCACCTCGGCCATCTCATGCACGTGCAGGGCATGCAGCTCGGCGTCGCCATCCAGCAGCTGCCAGGCGCACTGCATGGCGCGGGTGGCGCAGCGGGAGAAGTCCAGCGCGGCCATCGCGCGACGGTACGGCGCCTCGGCCGGCGCGACCACCAGCAGCAGCGGCGCGGTGCTCTCGAGCATGATGCGTTCCAGCGTGGTGCCGGCGAAGCCCTGACTGGAGCCACGGTGGTGGCGGCCCAGGACCAGCAGGTCGGCTTCCAGCCCTTCGGCCTGGGTGAGGATTTCCTCCACCGCCGGGCCGCGGCGAATCCAGGGCTCGAGCTGGTCCAGCTGCTGCTCGCGCAGACGCTCCTGCAGCCAGGCGCGTGCCGCGTGCTCGTCGGCTGACGGGTCGCGCTCGTCGAGCACGTGCAGCAGGCTGAGCCGTGCGCCTGTCTGTCGCGCCAGCTGGACGGCACGCTGCAGGGCCAGATCGGCGTCCGGGCTGAGATCGTGAGCGACGAGAATGTGCTGGAACATGACTGGCCTCGCGAAGCTGGAGAAGACGCGAGTATGCCGCGCCGCGGCAAGGCTGTCCTGCTGCAAGCCAGCAGCGGAGGGGGCGTCGCGGCGGTTTCTGGCTGATCCGGCGCAACAACTTGCGCATCCATGCCCTTGCGCGCTTTTGTCGATACGCTCCTGCGGCTATGCTTGCCGGCATTCGAGCAGGAGTGAAGGATGAGCAAGGTCAGTGTGCTGGTAGTGGATGACGCGCCCTTTATCCGCGACCTGGTGAAGAAGGCGCTGCGCAGCCAATTTCCCGGGATTCGCACCGAGGATGCGGTGAATGGACGCAAGGCCCAGCAGATGCTCGCCCGTGAGCGCTTCGACCTGATCCTCTGCGACTGGGAGATGCCGGAGATGTCCGGCCTGGAGCTGCTGACCTGGTGCCGTACTCAGGACGCGCTGAAGTCCGTGCCGTTCATCATGGTGACCAGTCGTGGCGACAAGGAGAACGTGGTACAGGCCATCCAGGCCGGCGTATCCGACTTCATCGGCAAGCCCTTTTCCAACGAACAACTGACCAGCAAGGTGCGCAAGGCCCTCGGCCGTGCCGGCAAGCTGGATGCATTGGCTGCCAGCGCACCGACACGGGTACTGTCCACCGGCGTGGCCAATGACTCGCTGGCCGCACTGACCGGCGGCAAGGCGGAGGTCGTCCGTCCCGCTGCCGCTCCTGCTCCGGAAGCGAAGGCTGCGCCACTGATCCAGCCCTCATCGGCAGCCCCTGCCGCCGCCCCGGGTGCCGCCTCGTCCGGGCGCGGCCAGGGCCAGCTGCGGCTGGCCCATGGCAGCGTTGCCTGTGTGATCAAGGCGCTGAGCCTCAAGGAGGCGCTGCTGGTGGTCAAGCGCGGCGAGCCGCTGCCGCAGGTGCTGGAAAGCGCCGTGCTCGACCTGGAGCAGGGCGAGGGCGGCGAGATCGCGCGGCTCAACGGCTATCTGCATGCCGTCGCGGCGTTCGAGCCGAAACCCGACAGCGACTGGCTGCAGCTCTCGTTCCGCTTCGTCGATCGCGATCCGCAGAAGCTCGACTACCTGTCGCGCCTGATCGCCCGCGGCACCGCTCAACGTCACTTCACGCCCGGCGCCTGAATGCGGACCAGGCGACCGTTCGGCGCCTGGTCCACGCGACAAGCTGACAAGCTTCACACCCCGACGGTCGGTGGCTCGCGCAGGCCAACCGCCACTGCTAGTCTTTGCGCTCCAACACCATAATCACTAGAAAATCTGCCGTTATGCTGGGGCGCATTCTTCTGTTGCTCGGGCTGCCGCTGCTGGCCTCGCCGGCCTTGGCCCTGACCATCTACAAATACACCGACGCCAATGGAGTCGTGACCTATAGCGACCAGGCCGCGCCTGGTGCGCAGGTGTTCGTCTTCCGCGACCGCATGGTGGAAAAGCTCGACACTCAGGTAAAGCTGGAAACCCGCAAGCACGATGCGGGCGAAACGCTGCTGGTGCGCAACGACCTGTTCGCGCCGGTGGATATCGAGCTGAAGCTGGAGAACGTCGAGAACGCCGTGGGCGCACCGACCAAGCCGATCCGCTGGGTGTTGCCGCCACGCAGCCAGATCCGCCTGGCGACCCTGGCGCCGCGTGACGCCAGCAAGCCGCTCAAGTACACGCCCAAGCTGCGCCATGCGCTGGGCGATCCGCGTCTGATACCCAAGCCCTACAAGTACCCGCTGCCCTGGCGCGGTGGCCCGTTCCGACTGACCCAGGGCGCCAACGGCCAGTACAGTCACTTCACACCCAAGGGCCGCTATGCCGTGGATATCGCCATGCCCGAGGGCACGCCGATCGTCGCGGCGCGCGGTGGCATGGTGGTGAAGATCGAGAACGAGCAGAGCGGCCGCGGCAACAACCCTGCCGGCAACTTCGTGCGCATCCTGCACGACGACGGCACCATGGGCGTCTATCTGCACCTGATGAAAGGCTCGGTGGCCGTGCGCGAAGGCCAGCGGGTCGAGACTGGCACCCGCATCGCGCGCTCCGGCAACACCGGCAACAGCACCGGCCCGCACCTGCACTTCGTGGTGCAGCGCAACGTGGGGCTGGCCATCGAGTCGATCCCGTTCGACTTCTCCCAGCCGGTCAACAGCCTGCCGAACTTCGCCGTGGGTGGGGAGTAGCCGCTGGCTACCCCCCAAAGCATGATCCGGCAGGCTGGTATCGCCTAGAGGCTTAGAACGCCAGACCAACCTTCAGGCCGACCTGCTCCTGCTTGAGCTTGCTGTTCTCGGCGAGCTCGCTGTTGCTGTCGAGTTCGTAGCGGGTCTGGGTGTAGTACAGGCTGGTGCTGATCGGCATGTTGTTGATGCCCTTGTTCCACAGCACGGTCAGCTCGCCGTAGGGGTTGACCTTGTCCTTCAGGTCGACGGTATCGCTTTCACCGCCGACCTTGAGCTTGCTGTCGGCCTCGATGGAATAGCGGGCTCCGACCTCCAGGCGCACGGTGTAGTCGGGCGTCAGGTAGTTGTAGCCGAGGCCGGCCTTGGCGAAAGGTGAGCGCGTGGTCAGCTTGACGTCTTCCTCGAACGGACCGACCCGAACGTCGTCCTGCTCGATGCGGCCCCAGTCGTAGCCACCGCCGACGATCACGTCCACGTAGTTGTTGGTGCTCAACGCTGCGCGCAGGCCCAGGTCGAGATCGGCGCGAGCGGACAGGAACTCGACATCATCCTTGTCGCGGTACTGCCCCTCGATGCCGGCCTGGTAGATGAAACCTTCCTGGCCGGTGAGCTTGTTGCCGAAGTTGTAGTACAGGCCGCCCTGGTTCAGGCGCTCCTTGTCACTCTCGTCATCGATGGTCAGCTTGTACTGATTGTGCGAGCCGATGACGCCGATGTTGGAGATCGGGCCGGTAGCGGACTGGGCGAAGGCGTGGGACGTGCCGGCCAGGCACAGGGCCAGCGCCGCCGTGGTGGTCAAACCGTTGATGCGCATGAGATTGCTCCATCGTCACTTGAAAGCCATGGCGCCCCGGGCGAGGCGCCTATGCCGTGGAACAGGGCGAGGCGGCAAAATTCTCGAGATCACGATGAGCGGTCGTAAATTCTTGTAAATCAAGTATTAGCGAGCGGCATGTAAAGCAGAATGTAAATATCGGGCCAGCGACGCTAGCCCTGATATTTCAGCACCTTGGCCAGTACGATCTTGGGGCCGCGCATCTTCTTGATGACGATCTGCAGGCCTTCGACCTGCAACACTTCATCTTCGTCGGGAACGCGCTTGAGCGTTTCGTAGACGAGTCCGGCCAGGGTCTCGGCCTCCACATGATCGAGGTCGATGTCCAGCAGGCGCTCCAGCTTGAACAGCGGCGTGTCGCCACGCACCAGCAGCTTGCCGGGCTGGTAGGCGAGAACCCCGCGTTCGGTCTTGCGGTGCTCGTCCTGGATGTCGCCGACCAGCACTTCCAGCACATCCTCCATGGTCAGGAAGCCGATCACCTTGTGGTCGCCTTCTTCCACCAGCACGAAATGCGCGCCGCCCTGGCGGAACTGCTCCAGCAGGCTGGCCAGCGGCATGTGCTTGGACACCCGCTCCAGCGGACGCAGCAGCTCGTCCAGGCAGAAATGCTCGGCCAGGCGATCGTCGGCCGCCAGCGCCAGCAGCAGGTCCTTGATGTGCAGCAGGCCGACGTACTCGCCCTTGATGCCGTCATAGACCGGGTAGCGGCTGTACTTGTGGCGGCGGATGACTTCCAGAATCTCGCTCAGCGGAGCGTCGTGCTCCAGCTGCAGCAGGTCCTCTCGGGAGTTGGCCCAGTCGACGACCTCCAGTTCACTCATCTCTACCGCCGAGGCCAGCACCTGGATCTGCGGGTTGCTCGGGTCGCGGGCGCGGTTGGAGTGCAGGATCAGCTTGAGCTCCTCGCGGCTGTAGTGATGGTCATGGTGCATGCCCGGCTCACCCTGGCCGGCGATGCGCAGGATGGCGTTGGCGCTGGCGTTGAGCAGGTAGATCGCCGGGTACATCAGCCAATAGAACAGGTACAGCGGCACGGCCGTCCACAGCGACAGCAGCTCGGGCTTGCGGATCGCCCAGGACTTGGGCGCCAGCTCGCCGATGACGATGTGCAGGTAGGAAATGATGAAGAACGCCGTGAAGAAGGCGATGCCGTGCACCAGTGCCGGCGACTGGATGCCGAAGCTGGCCAGCACGGGTTCGAGCAGGTGGGCGAAGGCCGGCTCGCCGACCCAGCCAAGCCCCAGCGAGGCCAGGGTGATGCCCAGCTGGCAGGCCGAGAGATAGGCGTCCAGTTGCTGGTGCACGGTGCGCAGGATGTGTCCGCGCCAGCCGTGACGGCTGGCAATGGCTTCCACCTTGGTGGCGCGCAGCTTGACCATGGCGAACTCGGCGGCGACGAAGAAGCCGTTGAGCAGCACGAGGAACAGGGCAAAGAGAATCAGACCGAAATCGGCGAAGTAGGAGGAGGCGGCGTAACTAGGGGAAGGGTCCATGAAGGGGTCGGGTGGCCAATGATCGCGACAGGATGGCGGCGGCGCAGCGGCTTTTCAAGCGACGAAGCGGGAAATTCCCGCCTCGCCGTCGGCTGATCGGTCAGCGTCCGGGCACCTGGGCGGTGGGGAAGTGGCAGGAAAAGCAGCTGCCCCGGCCCGGCGCGCTGGTGATGTCCAGACGGCCCTGATGGCGCAGCAGCACGTGCTTGACGATGGCCAGGCCAAGGCCCGTGCCGCCGGTGCTGCTGGCACGGCTCGAGTCGACGCGGTAGAAGCGCTCGGTCAGGCGCGGCAGGTGCTTCTGTTCGATGCCGATGCCGCTGTCCTCGACGCTCAGGTGCGCACCGGCCTCGTCGCCCCACCAGCGCACATGGATGGTGCCGCCGTCGGGGGTGTATTTCACCGCGTTGAAGACCAGGTTGGAGAAAGCGCTGCGCAGTTCCGTCTCGCTGCCCTTGAGCTGCAGCTGCGGATCGGCATCCAGGCTGATCAGATGGGCGCGGGCTCCGGAGAGCGCGCGGGCATCGCTGATGATCGACTGCAGCAGCAATCCGACCGCCACTGGCTGGTTGTCGGTCGGGCGGCTGCTGGTCTCCAGTCGCGCCAGCAAAAGCAGGTCGTTGAGCAGGTGCTGCATGCGCCCGGCCTGCTGGTTCATCTGCTGTAGCGCGCGGAGCCAGCGCGGGTTCACCCCCTCGGCATGCTCCAGCAGGGTTTCCAGATAACCCGCGATGACGGTGAGCGGTGTGCGCAGTTCATGGGAGACGTTGGCAACGAAATCCTTGCGCATCTGCTCCAGCTGATGCAGCCGGGTGACATCGCGGACCAGCAGCAGGTGCTCGCGATTGCCGTAGCGGGTGATGTTGAACTGCAGGCGGATGCGATCGTCCACCGGCGAGGCCAGCTCCAGCGGCTGGTCGTAGTTGCCGCTGTCGAAGTACTCCTTGAACGCCGGGTGACGCACCAGATTGCCGATGGGATGGCCTGCATCCTGGGGCTTCTTCAGCCCGAGCAGGCGGTTGGCGGCTGGGTTCCACCACTCCAGGTTGCCATCGCTGTCGAGCATGATCACCGCATCCTTGAGCGCTGCGGTGGACCCCTGGGCGCGATCGATGATGCCCTGCAGCTCGCCTCGCAGGCGCAGGTCGCGGCGCTGCAGCTGGTAGAGGTTGTCGAACACATCGCCCCAGATACCGGCCGAATCGGGCGGTGGTTCGTCCGGATCGCTGCGGTGCAGCCAGCGCTGCAGGCGCAGCAGCTGGCGCAGGGTCCAGATGAGGTAACCGCTCAGGCCGAGCACCAGTGCCCAGGCGTATTCGCCACTGATCAGACCGAGCAGCAGGCAGCCGCCCAGCAACAGCAGCAGGCGGCGAACGAGGGCTCCTTGCCAGTCCTGATTCAAGCGATGTACTCCGAAGAGAACGCGACGGTGCGCGGTTGGGAACGCATGCTAAGGCGGCGCGCTCAGCTCTTGCTGGAGAAACGATAGCCGGTGCCGCGTACGGTCTGCACCAGGTTCTCGTAGGCCTCGCCGAGGGCCTTGCGCAGCCGGCGGATGTGTACGTCCACGGTGCGCTCCTCGACGTAGACATTGCCGCCCCAGACCTGATCGAGCAGCTGGCTGCGGGTGTAGGCGCGTTCCTGGTGGGTCATGAAGAACTGCAGCAGGCGGTATTCGGTCGGGCCCATCTCGGCTGGTTTGCCGTCGATGGTGACGCGGTGGCTGACCGGGTCGAGCAGCAGGCCGCCGATCTCGATGGGCGCCTCGCTGTCCACCGGCGTCGCGCGGCGCAGCACGGCCTTCAGCCGGGCCACCAGTTCGCGTGGCGAAAAGGGCTTGGTGATGTAGTCGTCGGCGCCGACCTCCAGGCCCTGGATCTTGTTGTCCTCTTCGCCTTTGGCGGTGAGCATGATGATCGGCGTGTCGGCGGTCAGCTCGTCGCGCTTGAGCCGTCGCGCCAGTTCGATGCCCGATGTGCCGGGCAGCATCCAGTCGAGCAGGATCAGGTCCGGTTTGCGGTCGATGATCAGCGCGTGGGCCTGTTGGGTGTTTTCCGCTTCGAGACAGTCATAGCCGGCCATTTCCAGGGCGACGACGATCATCTCCCGAATCGGCGCCTCGTCATCGACGATCAGTATGCTCTTGCCATTCATGGTCACGCCTCGGGTCCGTTCTTGTCGCTCGGCATTAGATAACGGAAATATTGCAGCCATGTGACAGGCAGACGGCAAGCCGGAGCAAGAAAGATTGCCTTCGATAGTGGCGTTTTGCTCAGGCCTTCGTCGCGTAATCCAGCACGATGCCGGCGAGAATCGCCAGGCCCGCCCAGTGATTGTGCAGGAACGCCTTGAAGCAGACCTGTGGCTTGCGCGAGGCGGTCTTCCAGTATTCCCAGGCGAAGCAGCCGGCTGCGGCCACCAGCCCCAGGTGGAACCACTGGCCCAGCTCGAAACGCACTCCGGCGAGGATCAGGCAGAACAGCGCCAGCCCCTGCAGGGTGACGATGATGATGCGGTCCGCTTCGCCGAAGAGGATGGCGGTGGACTTGATGCCGATCTTCAGGTCGTCTTCGCGATCGGCCATGGCGTAGTAGGTGTCGTAGGCCACCGTCCACAGCAGGTTGGCGATGAACAGCAGCCAGGCTTCCGGCGGCAGGCTGCCGGTCTCGGCGGTGAAGGCCATGGGCATGCCCCACGAGAATGCCGCGCCGAGCACCACCTGAGGGTAAAAGGTGTAGCGCTTCATGAACGGGTAGCAGGCGGCCAGCGCCAGCGCGCCGAAGGACAGATAGACAGTGGTTGCGTTGGTCAGCAGCACCAGCACGAAGCTCAGTCCCACCAGGATGGCGAACAGCGTCCAGGCCTCCCGCGAACTGACCCGGCCGGCGGCCATGGGGCGCGCCTGGGTGCGCTGCACGTGGCCATCGAAGTTGCGATCGGCGAAATCGTTGACCACGCAGCCGGCGGCGCGCATCAGGATCACCCCGGTGATGAAGATGAACAGGTTCTTCGCGCTGGGGACGCCTTCGGCGGCGATCCACAGTGCCCACAGCGTCGGCCACAGCAGCAGATAGGTGCCGATGGGCTTATCCAGGCGCATCAGCTGGATGAAATCCCAGGCGCGCGGGTGCAGGCGATTGCACGATTGCAGCAGTTTCAGATACATCAGCGGCTCCTTGGCGGAAGGGGGCGTGCAGAGCGGCGCGCTCAGGGTGTGACGGCAGCGGCCTGCCACAGCGCGGGCAGGAACACCTCGGCGACCAGCACGCCGAGTCGATTCTGGCGGAAGCACGAGCGCCGCGCCCAGAGGCCATCGACACGGCACGCATCGGGCAGCCAGTGCGCGGGGTAATGGCGGGCCTGGAGCGTGCCGCGGGCGAAGGCTGGATCGCTGAACAGCAGCTCGCCTAAGGAGCGATTGCCCAGGCGCTGCAGGTCGAGGCCGGATTCTTCCAGTTGCGCCCGTGCCGCGACGCTGCGGGCGAACACCCAGGGCTGGCCATGGCCGCACAGATACACCTCGCGCACCCAGCCTTCGCTCTCTTCCGGAACGCCGAGCGCGGCACACTCGTCGGCGCGCAGGAGCTGCCAGGCTTCGCGCAGCGGCGTCACGCTGAACGCGCCATCGGCCAGCTCCGTCAGACGGCGGGTCAGCGAGCCTTTGTCGACGTAGAGCCAGTCATGCAGGTCGGGTTCGAGGGGGGAGGGCAGGCGGTCGGCACTTAGCCAGTCAAGGAATTCGGACACGGCGCGTTCGGGCATAGCGGAAAGATCGGCGAGTCTAGCATGCGTCCCGTCCGCTGCAGGACGCAGGCGACAACGTGGCGCCTGCAGTGGCTGTAGGGTTGCGTCGGCGGCACTACAGAATGATCAGGTCCAGCCTTCGAGGCGCATGGTGGCGCGCACCAGGCGCTGTTCTTCCTGCTCGATCTCCTTGAGATTGTCGCGAATGCCGTGGATATGGTCGCGTGCGGCACGCTGGGCCTGCTCGGGCAGGCGTTCGATCACCGCGTGGTAGAGCCGCGAGTGCTGGCGGTCGATCTGTCGTTTCTGCGCCGGCCGGTGATAGAGGTTGTTCACCGAGGCGAACACGGTGCTGAGCATCAGGTCGGTCAGCGACTGCAGCGTATGCACCAGTACCGGGTTGTGCGAGGCCTCGCAGATGGCCAGATGGAAGGCATGATCGAGGCGGGCATGTTCGCGCGGGTCGGCACCCTCTTCGCTGGCGTGAGCAGCGAGCATTTCCTCGTAGCGGCGTCGCAGCAGCACGAAATCCGCGTCGGTACCGCGCAAGGCCGCCAGACGCGCCGATTCGCTTTCCAGCAGCGCGCGCACTTCCAGCAGGTCGTAGAGGGTGCGCGGCTGCGAGTTGAACAGGTGCATCAATGGGCTGGCGTCGTGGTTGCCGGACAGCTCGGCGACGAAGGAGCCGCGGCCCTGGGAGGTCTCGATGATGCCGCGCCCGCGCAAAACGCGCAGGCCTTCGCGCAGTGCCGAGCGGGAGATGCCAAGCTTCTCGCACAGGCGGCGCTCGGAGGGCAGCGCCTGGCCGACCTTGAGCACGCCGTCGACGATCAGCCGTTCGATGCGCTCGGCCACCACGTCGGCGACTTGACGGCGGTCATTGTTGGGTTCGTTCGACATGTCACTTCTCCAGCTGGTAGGACCAGTTGGCGGGCAGTTTACCGCGAATGCTGAAAAGCACCTAACGGCGCGGTCTGGAGGGGCTTCAGGTAGTGCTTTTAACGGGATGACTACAAAAAACTGGTAGGACCAGTTGGTGCGGGCATGGACGGCTCGCGGCCATCGGCGCTAAAGATGCGTCATTCCACCGCAGCTGCCCGCGCTGGCGGTGACTCACGAAAGCGGAACCTGCCATGAACATTCTCTACGACGAACGCGTCGATGGTGCGTTGCCCAAGGTCGACAAGGCCGCCCTGCTGGCCGAGCTGCAGGCGCAGTTGCCCGATCTGGACATCCTCCACCGCAGCGAGGACCTCAAGCCCTACGAGTGCGATGGGCTGTCCGCCTATCGCACCACGCCGCTGCTGGTGGTGCTGCCCGAACGCGTCGAACAGGTCGAAAAGCTGCTCAAACTGTGCCACCAGCGCGGTGTGCCGGTGGTTGCCCGTGGCGCCGGTACCGGACTGTCCGGCGGTGCGCTGCCGCTGGAGCAGGGCATCCTGCTGGTGATGGCGCGCTTCAGCAAGATTCTCGAAGTGGACCCGGCCGGTCGTTTCGCCCGCGTCCAGCCCGGTGTACGCAACCTGGCGATCTCCCAGGCCGCGGCTCCCTTCGATCTGTATTACGCACCGGACCCCTCGTCCCAGATCGCCTGTTCCATCGGGGGCAACGTCGCCGAGAACGCCGGTGGCGTGCACTGCCTGAAATACGGGCTGACCGTGCACAACCTGCTCAAGGTGGACATCCTCACCGTCGAAGGCGAGCGCATGACGCTCGGCTCCGACGCCCTGGACTCGCCGGGCTTCGACCTGCTGGCGCTGTTCACCGGCTCCGAAGGCATGCTCGGCATCGTCACCGAAGTCACGGTCAAGCTGCTGCCCAAGCCGCAGGTGGCCAAGGTGCTGCTGGCCGCCTTCGACTCGGTGGAAAAGGCCGGTCGTGCGGTGGGCGACATCATCGCCGCCGGCATCATCCCCGGTGGCCTGGAAATGATGGACAACCTGTCGATCCGCGCCGCCGAGGACTTCATCCACGCCGGCTACCCGGTGGATGCCGAGGCGATCCTGCTCTGCGAGCTGGATGGCGTGGAAGCCGACGTGCACGACGACTGCGCGCGCGTCAGCGAAGTGCTCAAGCTGGCCGGCGCCACCGAAGTGCGCCTGGCCAGGGACGAAGCCGAGCGCGTTCGCTTCTGGGCCGGACGCAAGAATGCCTTCCCGGCGGTTGGGCGTATCTCGCCGGATTACTACTGCATGGACGGCACCATCCCGCGCCGCGAGCTGCCGGGCGTGCTCAAGGGCATTTCCGATCTGTCCGAGCAGTTCGGCCTGCGCGTGGCCAACGTGTTCCACGCCGGCGACGGCAACATGCACCCGCTGATCCTGTTCGATGCCAACCAGCCCGGTGAGCTGGAACGCGCCGAAGACCTGGGCGGCAAGATCCTCGAACTCTGCGTGAAGGTGGGCGGCAGCATCACCGGCGAACACGGCGTCGGCCGCGAGAAGATCAATCAGATGTGCTCGCAGTTCAACGCCGACGAGCTGACGCTGTTCCATGCGGTCAAGGCGGCCTTCGACCCGAGCGGCCTGCTTAACCCCGGCAAGAACATCCCGACCCTGCATCGCTGCGCCGAATTCGGCCGCATGCACATCCACAACGGCCAGCTGCCTTTCCCCGAACTGGAGCGTTTCTGATGTCCGTAATCGCCAACGACGCCAGCGCGCTGTTGCTGGACCAGGTCAACCAGGCGCTCGCCGCCAAGACCCCGCTGCGCATCCAGGGCAGCGGCAGCAAGGCCTTCCTCGGCCGCGCGGCCGAGGGCCAGCTGCTCGACGTGCGCGAGCACCGCGGCATCGTCAGCTACGACCCCACCGAGCTGGTAGTGACAGCGCGTGCCGGTACGCCGCTCGCCGAACTCGAGGCCACGCTGGACGAGGCCGGGCAAATGTTGCCTTGCGAGCCGCCGCACTTTGGCGAAGGCGCCACCGTCGGCGGCATGATCGCCGCCGGGCTGTCCGGGCCGCGTCGCCCGTGGAGCGGTTCGGTGCGCGATTTCGTGCTCGGCTCGCGGGTCATCACCGGCCAGGGCAAGCACCTGCGTTTCGGCGGCGAGGTGATGAAGAACGTCGCCGGTTACGACCTGTCGCGCCTGATGGCCGGCAGCTTCGGCTGCCTCGGCGTGCTCACCGAAGTCTCGCTCAAGGTGCTGCCCAAGCCACGCCTGTGCACCAGCCTGCGTCTGGAAATCGATCTCGAACGTGCGCTGCTCAAGCTCGCCGAATGGGGCCAGCAGCCGGTACCGATCAGCGCCGCCAGCCATGACGGCAAGGCCCTTTACCTGCGCCTGGAAGGTGGCGAAGGGTCGGTCAATGCCGCGCGCGAACGCATCGGCGGCGAGGATCTCGACCCTGGCTACTGGAACGAGCTGCGCGAGCAGCGCCTGGCGTTCTTCGCCGACCCGCGCCCGCTGTGGCGCCTGTCGCTGCCGAACAACACGCCAGCCGTGGCGTTGCCGGGCGACCAGCTGGTGGACTGGGCCGGTGCCCAGCGCTGGCTGAAGTCCGACGCCGATGCGGTGACCATCCGCGGCATCGCCATCGAGGTCGGCGGCCACGCCACCTGCTTTACCGCAGGCGCCACGAGCAATCCGTTCCAGCCACTGTCGGCGCCGCTGTTGCGCTATCACCGCCAGCTCAAGGCCGCGCTGGATCCGCAGGGGATCTTCAACCCCGGCCGCATGTATTCCGAGGTCTGACGACGTATGCAAACGAATCTGAGCGAAGCCGCGAAAAAACTGCCGCGCGCCGAGGAAGCCGAAAGCATCCTGCGCTCCTGCGTGCACTGTGGCTTCTGCAACGCCACCTGCCCGACCTACCAGCTGCTGGGCGACGAGTTGGACGGCCCGCGCGGGCGGATCTACCTGATGAAGCAGATGCTCGAGGGCGGTGAGGTGACCGAGAGCACCCAGCTGCACCTGGACCGCTGCCTGACCTGCCGCAACTGCGAGACCACCTGCCCGTCCGGGGTGAAGTACCACAACCTGCTGGACATCGGCCGTGACTTCATCGAGCAGCAGGTGCAGCGCCCGTTGGGCGAGCGCGTCGTGCGCGGCGGCCTGCGCACGGTGATCCCGCGACCGGGCCTGTTCAAGGCACTGCTGGGTGCCGGCAATGCGCTCAAGCCGTTGATGCCGGCCTCGCTGAAGGATCACCTGCCGCGCGAGATTCGCCCGGCCAAACCGCGCCCGCAGGTCATGCACCAGCGTCGCGTGCTGATGCTCGAAGGCTGCGTGCAGCCGAGCCTGTCGCCCAACACCAACGCCGCCGCTGCACGGGTGCTCGACCGCCTGGGCATCAGCGTCAGCCCGGCGCGTGAGGCCGGCTGTTGCGGTGCGGTGGACTACCACCTCAACGCCCAGGAGGCCGGTCTGGACCGCGCGCGGCGCAATATCGACGCCTGGTGGCCGGCCATCGAGGCCGGTGCCGAAGCCATCGTGCAGACGGCCAGCGGCTGCGGCGCCTTCGTCAAGGAGTACGGCCATCTGCTCAAGGACGACCCGGCCTACGCGGCCAAGGCTGCCCGTGTCAGCGAGCTGGCCAAGGACCTGGTCGAAGTGCTGCGCAGCGCCGAGCTGGAAAAGCTCGACGTGCGTGCCGACAAGCGCATGGCCTTTCACTGCCCGTGCACCCTGCAGCACGCACAGAAGCTCGGCGGCGCGGTCGAAGACGTGCTCACCCGTCTGGGCTACCAGCTCACTGCGGTGCCCGATGCGCACCTGTGCTGCGGCTCGGCCGGCAGCTATTCGATCACCCAGCCGGAGATTTCCCACCAGCTGCGCGACAACAAGCTCAACGCGCTGGAGAGCGGCAAGCCGGAAGTGATCGTCACCGCCAACATCGGTTGCCAGACCCACCTCGATGGCGCCGGCCGCACGCCGGTCAAGCACTGGATCGAAGTGGTCGAGGAATCGATGCAGTAGCAATGCCTCATGGTTCGGCCGCCCAGACAGGGCGGCCAACGAACAACCGAAATACGAAGACAGGAGAATCGAGATGAAAAGCAAAGCCGTACTGAGCCAGACCGAAGTCGCCACCATCCTCGCCGCCGCCCGTGCCGAAGCGCAGGCCAACGGCTGGGCCGTGACCATCGTCGTCGCCGACGACGGCGGCCATCCGCTGGCGCTGGAGCGTCTGGACGGCTGCGCGCCGATCGCCTCCTACATCGCCACCGAGAAGGCCCGCAGCTCGGCCCTCGGTCGCCGCGAAACCAAGGGCTATGAAGACATGGTCAACAACGGCCGCACTGCCTTCCTCTCCGCGCCGGTGGTCTGCTCGCTGGAGGGTGGCGTGCCGGTGGTGGTCGACGGCCACGTCATCGGTTCGGTCGGCGTATCCGGTGTGACCGCCGCGCAGGACGCCCAGATCGCCAAGGCCGGCGTCGCCGCCCTGGCCAACTGAACAGACAAGGAGAACGACAGATGACCGAGCGTGTAACCCTGGGCCGCCTGCAGGTTGCGGCCAATCTGCAGCGATTCATCGAAGACGAAGTCCTGCCGGGCACTGGTATCGAAGCCGCCGCCTTCTGGCAGGGCCTGGACGCCCTGGTCCACGACCTGGCGCCGAAGAACCGTGAGCTGCTCGCCGAGCGCGACCGCATGCAGGTCGAACTGGACAGCTGGCACAAGGCCAACCCGGGCCCGATCAAGGACATGGCCGCCTACCGCGCCTTCCTCGAATCCATCGGCTACCTGCTGCCGGTGCCGGGTGAGGTGAAGATCGAGACGGCCAACGTCGATAGCGAGATCGCCACCCAGGCCGGCCCGCAGCTGGTGGTGCCGATCATGAACGCGCGCTATGCGCTGAACGCCGCCAACGCTCGCTGGGGCTCGCTGTACGATGCGCTCTACGGCACCGACGCCATCTCCGAAGAGGGCGGTGCGCAGAAGGGCCCGGGCTACAACGAAGTCCGTGGCGCCAAGGTCATCGCCTATGCGCGCACCTTCCTCGATCAGGCCGCGCCGCTGGCCGAAGGCAGCCACGCCGACGCCACCGCCTATCGCGTGCAGGACGGCCAGCTGAAGGTCACCCTGGAGAACGGCAGTGTCACCGGCCTCAAGCAGCCAGAGAAGTTCGTCGGCTTCCAGGGCGAAGCGGTCGAGCCGAAGGCCGTGCTGCTGAAGAACAACGGCCTGCACATCGAGATCCAGATCGACCCGAACAGCCCGATCGGCCAGACCGATGCCGCCGGCGTGAAGGACCTGCTGATCGAGTCCGCGGTTTCCACCATTCTCGACTGCGAAGATTCGGTCGCCGCGGTGGATGCCGACGACAAGGTGCTGGCCTACCGCAACTGGCTGGGCATCGTGCAGGGCACCCTCAGCGAGGAAGTGGCCAAGGGCAGCTCGAGCTTCGTCCGCCGCCTGAATCCGGACCGCGAATACAGCGCGCCCAACGGCGGCGAGCTGAAGCTGCACGGCCGCTCGCTGCTGTTCATCCGCAACGTCGGTCACCTGATGACCAACCCGGCGATCCTGCTGGAAGACGGCCGCGAGATCCCGGAAGGCATCATGGACGGCGTGTTCACCAGTCTGATCGCCAAGCATGACCTCAAGCGCAAGGGCAACTCGCGCACCGGCAGCGTCTACATCGTCAAGCCGAAGATGCACGGGCCGAAGGAAGTCGCCTTCGCCGACGAATTGTTCGCTCGCGTCGAAGACCTCATCGGTGTGCCGCGCTACACCCTGAAGATGGGCATCATGGACGAGGAGCGCCGTACCAGCGCCAACCTCAAGGCCTGCATCGCCGCGGCCAAGCACCGCGTGGCGTTCATCAACACGGGCTTCCTCGACCGTACCGGCGACGAGATGCACACCTGCATGGAAGCCGGACCGGTGCTGCGCAAGGGCGACATGAAAACCACGCCGTGGATCCAGTCCTACGAGCGCAACAACGTACTGGTCGGCCTGGCCTGCGGCCTGCGCGGCAAGGCGCAGATCGGCAAGGGCATGTGGGCCATGCCGGACCTGATGGCGGCCATGCTCGAGCAGAAGATCGGCCATCCGAAGTCCGGCGCCAACACCGCCTGGGTGCCGTCGCCCACCGGCGCCACCCTGCATGCGCTGCATTACCACCAGGTGAACGTGCAGGCCGTGCAGAGCGAGCTGGAAAAGGTCGACCTGGCCGCCGAGCGCGAGCAACTGCTCAACGATCTGCTGACCATCCCGGTGGTCGCCGAAGACAAGTGGAGCGCGGAGGAGAAGCAGCAGGAGCTGGACAACAACTGCCAGGGCATCCTCGGCTACGTGGTGCGCTGGGTCGAGCAGGGCGTCGGTTGTTCCAAGGTGCCGGACATCCACAACGTCGGCCTGATGGAAGACCGCGCCACCCTGCGCATCTCCAGCCAGCACATCGCCAACTGGCTGCACCACGGCGTGGTCAGCCGCGAGCAGGTGCAGGAAACCCTGGAGCGCATGGCCAAGGTGGTCGACCAGCAGAATGCCGGCGATCCGCTCTATCGCGCCATGTCCAGCGACTACACTCAGTCGATCGCCTTCCAGGCGGCGTCCGATCTGGTGTTCAAGGGCCGCGAGCAGCCGTCCGGTTATACCGAGCCGCTGCTGCACCAGTGGCGCCAGCGCTTCAAGGCCGCCCAGGGCTGATGAACAGGGGGAACCGCGTGCGGCCGGAGGTTCGGCCCCCGCGGTGAGGACAGGAGCCCCAGGCGTCCAACGGCGCCCGGGGCTTTCGAGCATGAGCGGCACGGCTTCGGCCGGGCCGTCGGGAAGCGCACCGCGTGGCTGCGCTTCATGCGAAGCACCGGGCACGCCCGGACACAATAGAAGTGGTTCACAACAAAAAACGCAGGGACCCAACAAATGAGTCAAACACTACTGTCCATCCTGGCCTTCGTGCCGCTGGTGCTGGCGGGTGTGCTGCTGATCGGCTTTCGCTGGCCGGCCAAGTACGCCATGCCGCTGGTTTTCGTCCTCACTGCGCTGATCGGCCTGCTGGCCTGGGACATGACCCTCAACCGGGTCATCGCCTCGACCTTCCAGGGCCTGATCCTCACCGCGGCGATCCTCTGGATCATCTTCGGTGCGATCCTGCTGCTCAACACGCTGAAACATTCCGGGGGGATCAGTTCGATTCGGCGTGGCTTCTCCAACATCAGCCCTGACCGTCGTGTCCAGGTGCTGATCGTCGCCTGGCTGTTCGGCTGCTTCATCGAGGGGGCCTCGGGCTTCGGTACGCCAGCGGCGGTGGCGGCACCGCTGATGGTAGCGCTGGGCTTCCCGGCGTTGGCGGCGGTGGTGATGGGGATGATGGTGCAGTCCACGCCGGTGTCCTTCGGTGCGGTGGGCACGCCGATTCTGGTGGGTGTCGGTGCCGGCCTGGACAAGACCGGCATCAGCGAGCAGCTGGCGGCGGTGGGCAGTAACTGGGAGGTGTTCTTCCACCTGATCTTCTCGCGCGTCGCGATCATTCACGCGCTGTGCGGGATTCTCATGCCGCTGATCATGGTCAGCATCATGACCCGCTACTTCGGCCGCAACAAATCCTGGACCGAAGGTCTGGCAATCGCACCGTTCGCGGTGTTCACCGGCCTGGCCTTCGTCATTCCGTATGCCGCTGCCGGTGTGTTCCTCGGGCCGGAATTCCCGTCGATGATCGGTGCGCTGGTCGGTCTGGCCATCGTCGTGCCCGCGGCCAAGGCCGGTTTCCTGCTGCCGAAGGACAGCTGGGATTTTGCCCCGGCGAGCGAGTGGCCATCCGAGTGGATGGGCAAGATCGAGATGAAGATCGAGGACGTCGCCGGCAAGACGCCGATTTCCGTGCCGATGGCCTGGGCGCCGTACCTGATCCTGGCCGGCTTGCTGGTGGCCTCGCGGGTGTTCCCGGACTTCAAGGCCTTGCTGATGTCGCTGTCGTTCGGCTGGAAGGACATTCTCGGTGAGACCGGCGTCTCCGGCACGCTGGAGCCGCTGTACCTGCCCGGTGGCATTCTCTGCATCGTGGTGCTGATCACCTTCTTCCTGCATCGCATGAGCGCGCGGGAACTGGGCGCGGCGATCTCCGAGTCGAGCAAGACCCTGCTCGGCGCAGGCTTCGTGCTGATCTTCACCATCCCGATGGTGCGCATCCTGATCAACTCGGGCGTGAACGGCTCCGACCTGGTGTCCATGCCGGTGGCCATGGCGCAGCTGGTGGCCAACAGCGTGGGTGATGTCTATCCGTTCTTCGCGCCGGCGGTCGGTGCGCTGGGCGCCTTCATCGCCGGTTCCAACACCGTGTCCAACCTGATGCTGTCGCAGTTCCAGTTCAACACCGCGGGCCTGCTGGGGCTGTCCGGTGCGCTGATGGTGGCGCTGCAGTCGGTCGGTGCGGCGGCGGGCAACATGATCGCCATCCACAACGTGGTGGCGGCCTCGGCCACCGTCGGCCTGCTCGGTCGCGAAGGGATCACCCTGCGCAAGACCATGCTGCCAACCCTGTACTACCTCATCCTGGCCGGCACCATCGGCCTGATCGGGTTCTACGTGATGGGCATCAGCGATCCGCTGGTGGGTGCCGCAGGCTAAGCCAGGCGGTAGTTTGACGGGCGGCCCAGGCCGCCCGTTTTCATTTGTGCAGTTGGTGCGGCGCGCCGTTCTGGTATAGCGTGCGTCGCAGTCGACGGATCATCGAGGTTACCCATGAAGAAATGGCAATGTGTGGTGTGCGGCTATATCTATGACGAAGCGCTGGGCGCGCCGGAAGAGGGCATCGCCCCCGGCACGGCCTGGGAAGATGTGCCGGAAGACTGGGTTTGCCCCGATTGCGGCGTCGGCAAGCTGGACTTCGAGATGATCGCCATCGGCTGATTCCGTTTCGCCAACCTACCCCATGAGGACCTGACGTGAGCGCACCCGTAGTCATCATCGGCACCGGCCTGGCCGGTTACAACCTGGCGCGGGAGTTCCGCAAGCTGGACCCGCAGACGCCGCTGTTGCTGATCACCGCCGACGACGGTCGTTCCTATTCCAAACCACTGCTGTCCACCGGTTTTGCCGCCAACAAGGACGCCGACAGCCTGGGTATGGCCACCGCCGGAGCCATGGCCGAGCAGCTGAACGCGGAGATTCGCACGCACACCCGCGTCACCCGTCTGGACCCGGCGCACCGCCGTGTCTGGATCGGCAACGAACCGGTGCCATACCGGGATCTGGTGCTGGCCTGGGGCGCGCAGACGATCCGTGTGCCGGTGGAGGGCGATGCGGCGGATGCGGTCTATCCGATCAACGACCTGCACGACTATGGACGCTTCCGTGCCGCTGCCGCCGGCAAACGCCGCGTGCTGATCCTCGGCGCCGGGTTGATCGGCTGCGAGTTCGCCAACGACCTGCTGCAGGGCGGCCACGAGGTGGATCTGGTCGCCCCCAGCGAGCAGGTCATGCCGGGCCTGCTGCCGCTGCAGGCCGCCGAGGCGGTGAAGCGCGGCCTGGAGGGCATCGGCGCGCGCTTTCATCTCGGGGCCACGCTGGAGCGCCTGCAGCGCAGCACCGACGGTCTGCAGGCGACCCTGTCCGACGGCTCGCAGCGGGCCTGCGATCTGGTGGTCAGTGCCGTCGGCCTGCGCCCACGTACCGAGCTGGCCGCCGAGGCGGGGCTTGAGGTCAAGCGCGGCATCGTCGTCGATCGCCTGCTCAAGACCTCGGCGGAGCACGTCTATGCCCTGGGCGATTGCGCCGAGGTGGAAGGGCTCAGCCTGCTCTACGTGATGCCGCTGATGGCCGGCGCACGGGCCTTGGCTAAAACGCTGTTTGGCAATCCGACCTTTGTCAGTTATGGCCCCATGCCGGTAACCGTGAAGACCCCGGCCTGTCCGGTAGTGGTCTCGATGCCCGCCGTGGGCAGTGCCGGCAGCTGGTCCGTCGAGGCCCAGGGCAACGACGTCAAGGCGCTCTATCTCGGGGCTTGCGGGGAGTTGCTCGGCTACGCGTTGACCGGCGCGGCGGTGCAGGAGCGACTGGCGCTGAACAAGCAGTTGCCACCGGTATTGGCGGAACTACCGCAAATTCTGTCGCTAAAGTCCCCCAACTGAGCTTGCAGGGCGTCCGCGGGGACTGGCGCAGGTGCTAGCGCCGTGCCATTCTCCATGGGGCTGCCCCAGCCTAGAGCTGTTGCAGCGCCTTTAGCGCTGTTCTTGTGAACAGTACGGACACAACAACAAAAACGTCTCAGAGGCTCCCAATGCGTAAACCGGAACTCGCCGCAGCCATTGCCGAGAAGGCTGATCTGTCCAAGGACCAGGCCAATCGCGTACTCAACGCCGTGCTGGATGAAATCACCAATGCGCTGAACCGCAAGGACAGCGTCACCCTGGTCGGTTTCGGCACCTTCGTTCAGCGCCACCGTGGCGCCCGCACCGGGAAAAACCCGCAGACCGGGCAACCGGTCACCATCAAGGCCAGCAATACCGTCGCGTTCAAACCGGGCAAGATGCTCAAAGACGCCGTCAACTGACGCTGCGCCGACCCGGAGCCGATCGGCTCCGGGTAAACCTGACCGACTGGTCTTCCCCGGACCCGTTCGTACCCGTCCTTCCCCCCGCCGACCAAGCCACTACAATGCGGCCTTCCTCTCGTACCGGTCGGGACAACACGTCATGAAATTCCGCTTTCTGCTTTGGATGCTGGGCCGCCTGATGGCCAAGGCCAGCCGCACCAACCCCGAGTTCCAGCAGCAGCTGGGCGACAAGGATCTGACCTTTCAGCTGCACACCTTGGATGGCAAGGTCGCCCGGCACTTCGTGGTGAAAGACCAGCGCGTCACCAGCAAGCGCGGCCCGGCGCCTGAGCCGGCGTTCTCCCTGGGGTTCAAGGATGCCGCCTATGGCTTCGCCACCATGACGGCGAAGAACAAGCAGCTGGCGTTCATGCAGGGGATTCAGAACAAGGACATCCAGATCCAGGGGAACCCGGCGCTGGTGATGTGGTTCCAGGGACTGACCAAATACCTGAAGCCGAAAAAGAAGAAGTAGTGTCGCCCTGAGCCCGCGATTCGGCGCGCTCATTTCTGGATGTCCGGCACCCGGCTCGTCAGACCCAAGCCTGCAGGTCACTTGTGGTGGAAAACGCTGCGCGGCTTCCACCCTACCGCCTTCCCGGTGCCAGATTCCTACACCTTCCTACGCCCGCTCCCGCCAAACCTTCGCCTCATCCTTCAGCCAGTCCCGAAACGCCACCAGCCCCGCCGACTCCACCTTGCGCTCCGGAATCATCAGGTAGTACGCCCGCGTCTCGCTGCGATAGGCGTGGGGATGCGCCAGCACCAGCCGCCCCTCGGCCAGTTCCCGCTGGATCAGGAACGGCGGAATCAGCGCTACCCCCATGCCGTGCTCGGCCGCCTGCGCCAGCATGGAGAACAGCTCCAGCCGCGGGCCGGTCATGTCGCGGGCGACTTTCAACCCCAGTGAATCGAACCACTGCCGCCAGGCATAGGGTCGGGTGGTCTGCTGAAGCAGCGGCAGGTGGGCCAGGGCTTGGGTCGTGAACGGCTGACCGTCGCGCAGCAGGGCGGGGCTGCAGACTGGCTGCAGGTCCTCGGGCATCAGGTAGTGCGCCTCGGTACCGGACCAGTCGGCATCGCCGAAGTAGATGGCAGCATCGAACTCGGTATCGGCAAAGAGAAAGGGCCGGGTGCGGTTGGTCAGGTTCACCGTGATTTCCGGATGCAGCGCCTGGAAATGCCTGAGGCGCGGCACCAGCCACTGGGTGCCGAAGGTCGGCACCACGGCCAGCTCCAGGCTCATGGCGCCCTGCTGGCCCATCACCGACAGCGTGTCGCGCTCCACCGCGTCCAGCTGCGCTGCGATGCGGCGGGCGTAGGACTGGCCGGCGGCGGTGAGCTTCACGCCGCGCCGCGAACGGCGGAACAGCGCCAGGCCGAGGAATTCCTCCAGCCCGCCGATCTGCCGGCAGATGGCGCTCTGGGTCAGTGCCAGCTCGTCGGCCGCGCGGGTGAAGCTCTCGTGGCGGGCAGCGGCCTCGAAGGCGATCAGCGCGGCGGTGCTGGGAATCTTGCGGCGCATTATGCAAAGACCTCACGGGATAAGCCTGACGATGGCCAAGGAGCTTATCTCGGAATGAGCGAAACGCACAGTTTGGTGCGAAATCCTCGTTTGCGACGCACCGGTGCGGCGCCTAGGATCAGCTCATCCCGCCCCGCGCCCGCGGTGCCGAAGACAACAAGAGGAGCCTCCCGAATGGCCGGCAAAGCAAGCTTCAACTGGATCGACCCGCTGCTGCTCGACCAGCAGCTGACCGAGGAAGAGCGCATGGTGCAGGCCAGCGCCGCGCAGTTCGCCGCCGACAAGCTGGCGCCGAGGGTGCTGGAAGCCTTCCGCCATGAGCGCACCGATCCGGCGATCTTTCGCGAGATGGGCGAGACCGGCCTGCTCGGCGCGACCATTCCCGAAGCCTACGGCGGCAGCGGGCTGAACTACGTGTGCTACGGCCTGATCGCCCGCGAGGTCGAGCGCATCGATTCGGGCTACCGCTCGATGATGAGCGTGCAGTCCTCGCTGGTGATGGTGCCGATCTTCGAGTTCGGCAACGAGGCGACCAGGCAGAAGTACCTGCCCAAGCTGGCCAGCGGCGAATACATCGGCTGCTTCGGCCTCACCGAGCCGAACCACGGCTCCGACCCTGGCTCGATGGTCACCCGGGCGAAAAAGGTCGACGGCGGCTATCGCCTGTCCGGCAGCAAGATGTGGATCACCAACAGCCCGATCGCCGATGTCTTCGTGGTCTGGGCCAAGGATGACGCCGGCGAGATTCGCGGCTTCGTGCTGGAAAAGGGCTGGGAAGGGCTGTCCGCCCCGACGATCCACGGCAAGGTCGGCCTGCGCGCCTCGATCACCGGCGAGATCGTCATGGACAACGTGTTCTGCCCGGAAGAGAACGCCTTCCCCGACGTGCGCGGGCTGAAGGGCCCGTTCACCTGCCTGAACAGTGCCCGCTACGGCATCAGCTGGGGCGCACTGGGCGCCGCCGAGTTCTGCTGGCACACCGCGCGCCAGTACGTGCTCGACCGCCAGCAGTTCGGCCGGCCGCTGGCGGCCAACCAGCTGATCCAGAAGAAGCTGGCCGACATGCAGACCGAGATCACCCTGGCCCTGCAGGGTTGCCTGCGCCTCGGCCGCATGAAGGACGAGGGCACCGCCGCGGTGGAAATCACCTCGATCATGAAGCGCAACAGCTGCGGCAAGGCGCTCGACGTGGCGCGCATGGCGCGCGACATGATGGGCGGCAATGGCATCAGCGACGAGTTCGGCGTGGCCCGGCACCTGGTCAACCTGGAGGTGGTGAACACCTACGAGGGTACCCACGATGTGCATGCACTGATCCTCGGCCGCGCGCAGACAGGCATTCAGGCGTTCTTCTGAAACTGCACCCCTCTCCCAGAAGGAGAGGGTGCTTGCTCCGTCCAATAGCCTTCGAGGTTCCGTCCATGCCCGGCGCCCTGTCCCATATCCGTGTTCTCGACCTGTCGCGCGTGCTCGCCGGGCCCTGGTGCGGGCAGATCCTCGGTGATCTCGGCGCCGAGGTGATCAAGGTCGAGCGCCCTGGCACGGGCGACGATACCCGCCATTGGGGCCCGCCCTATCTCAAGGACCAGCACGGTGAGAACACCTCGGAGGCCGCCTATTACCTGACCGCCAACCGCAACAAGCAGTCGCTGACCGTCGACTTCACCCGGCCCGAGGGCCAGCGCGTCATCCGCGAGCTGGTGGCGCAGTGCGATGTGCTGCTGGAGAACTTCAAGGTCGGCGGGCTGGCCGCCTACGGGCTGGATTACGAAAGCCTGAAGGCGATCAATCCCCGGCTGATCTATTGCTCGATCACCGGTTTCGGCCAGGACGGCCCCTACGCCACACGTGCCGGCTACGACTTCATGATCCAGGGACTCGGCGGGCTGATGAGCCTGACCGGCCGCAGCGATGCGGAGGAGGGCGCCGGGCCAGTGAAGGTCGGCGTGGCGCTGACCGATATCCTCACCGGTCTGTACGCCACCGTTGGCGTGCTCGCTGCGCTGGCACATCGCGAACGCAGCGGCGAGGGCCAGCATATCGACACGGCGCTGCTCGACGTGCAGGTCGCCTGCCTCGGCAACCAGGCGCTCAACTACCTCACCACCGGCGTGGCGCCCAGGCGCATGGGCAATGCCCATCCGAACATCGTGCCCTATCAGGATTTCCCCACTGCCGACGGCGACATCATCCTCACCGTCGGCAACGACGGTCAGTTTCGCAAGTTCTGCGAGGTGGCCGGGCGTCCCGAGTGGGCGGCTGATGCCCGCTTCGCCACCAATCGCGCGCGCGTTGCCCATCGCGCCGAACTGATTCCGCTGATCCGCCAGGTCACGGTGTTCCGCACCACGGCCGAATGGGTCAGTGCGCTGGAGCAGGCCGGCGTGCCCTGCGGGCCGATCAACGACCTGGCGCAGGTGTTCGCGGACCCACAGGTGCAGCATCGCGGGCTGAGCGTGGAGATGCCGCATCCGCTGGCCGGCCGTGTGCCGCAGGTGGCCAGCCCGCTGCGGCTGTCCGCTTCGCCAGTGGCGTACCGCAACCCGCCGCCGCTGCTCGGCGAGCACAGCGAGGCGCTGTTGCAGCGCCTGCTGGGCATGAACGACGAGCAGATCGCCGGCCTACGCGCGGCCGGAGTGGTCTAGCCTGGGGGCTATCTAGCTCAGAAGCCTTCCAGCACGATCTTGCCCTTGGCCTTGCCGCTTTCCAGCAGGGCATGGGCGCGGCGCAGGTTGGCCGCATTGATGGTGCCGAAGTGCTCGCCGAGGGTGGTGCGCAGCACGCCCAGATCGACCAGCTGGCTGACGCGCTGCAGCAGGTGGTGCTGCTCGATCATGTCCGGCGTCTCGAACAGTGAGCGGGTGAACATCAGCTCCCAGTGCAGCGACAGACTCTTGCGCTTGAGCTTCATCACGTCCAGCGGCTGGGCCGGATCGTCGATCAGCGCCAGGCGGCCCTGGGGCGTCAGTGCCTCGACCAGCTGGTCGAAATGCTGATCGGTCTGGGTCAGGCTGGCGACATGGCTGACGCTGGCGAAACCGGCGCGCTGCAGCTCGGCGTGCAGCGGCTGGCTATGGTCGATGACATGATGGGCGCCGAGTTCGCGGGCCCAGGCCTGGGTTTCCGGGCGCGAGGCGGTGGCGATCACGCTGACCTTCGTGAGCTGACGGGCCAGCTGCAGCATGATCGAGCCGACGCCGCCGGCGGCACCGACGATCAGCAACTGCTGCCCGGCGCCCTGGCCTTCCACCAGTTGCAGGCGTTCGAACAGCAGCTCCCAGGCGGTGATGGCAGTCAGCGGCAGTGCGGCGGCCTCGGCAAAGCTCAGGCTCCGCGGCTTGCGCCCGACGATGCGCTCGTCCACCAGATGGCGTTCGCTGTTGCCGCCGGCGCGGGCGATGGAGCCGGCGTAGAACACCTCGTCGCCGACCTTGAACAGGCTGACTTCGCTGCCCACCCCGACGACCACACCGGCGACGTCCCAGCCCAGCACCTTCGGCTGACCGCCCTCGGGCTGCGTGTTGCGGCGTACTTTGGTATCCACCGGGTTGACCGAAATGGCGCGCACCTCCACCAGCAGATCGCGCGGGCCGGGTACCGGCTCGGGCAGTTCCACGTCCTGCAGTGCGCGGGGATCGTCGATGGCGAGGGATTCGAAGTAGGCGACCGCTTTCATGCTGTTGCTCCGTATGGATTCGGGTGGGAGGGAATGCTCAGCTATTTGACTCGGCGGAAAAACGGGGTGATAAGCGAGGCTCTTTCAACAGGATTTTGAAAATGCTGCGTATCGACGACCTCCAGCTGTTCGTCCGCACCGCCGACAGCGGTAGCCTTTCCGCGGCCGCGCGCGGGCTCGACGTGTCGCCGGCGGTGGCCAGTGCGGCCTTGAAGCGCCTGGAGGCGAGCCTGGGGGCGCGACTGTTCGCGCGCTCCACCCGCAGCCTGCGCTTGACTGCCGAGGGTGAGGCGTATCTGCTGCATGCCCGGGCGGCACTGGCCAGCCTGCACGAGGGCGCCCAGACCCTCGCTGGCGGGCGCGAGGCGATCCGCGGCGTGCTGCAGCTGTCGGCACCATCGGACTTCGGTCGCAACGTCCTGCTGCCCTGGCTCGACGAATTCCAGGCGCGCCATCCGCAGTTGCAGCTGCGCCTGCTGCTGGGCGACGGGTTGACCGACCTGTTCCGGCAGCCGGTGGACCTGGTCCTGCGTTACGGCGAGCCGCAGGATTCCAGCCTGGTGGCGCTGCCGGTGGCGGCCGGCAATCGCCGGGTGCTGTGCGCTTCGCCGGCCTACCTACAGCGCCATGGCGCGCCGCAGCGGTTGGACGAACTGGCCGGGCACAACTGCCTGCGCTTCATGCTCGCCGGACGCGTGCACGACCGCTGGTGCTTTCAGGAAGGGCGCCGCGCGCGCACCGTGCAGGTCAGTGGCGACCGCGTCAGCGATGATGCCGATGTGGTGCGACGCTGGGCCCTGGCCGGCCTCGGGCTGGCCTACAAGTCGTGGCTGGACATCGCCGATGACGTGGCGGCCGGTCGCCTGCGGGTGCTGTTGCCGGAGTGCCTCGGCGAAGCGGCGCCACTGGGCCTGCTCTGCGCCCACCGGGCCCAGCTGAGCAAGCCGGTACGGCTGCTCCACGAGCATCTGCAGGCGCGTTGTGAAGCCCTGCTGACGCGGGCACCGTGGGCGCAGCGTGCGGCGGAGGGAGTTTCATCGTCGGCCTGAACTCTTATGGCCCTTGGCTATTCTTATCTGCGTACTGGTTAACAGAATGGACAAGCGCATCATGCAGACGCAGCGTTTTCGAAACACCTGGCAACTGGCGGTTGTCGTCCTCATGTCCTGGCTGCTGGCCGGCTGCGGCATCAACAACATTCCGCGTTACGACGAGCAGGTGAAATCTGCCTGGTCGCAGGTAGAGAACCAGTACCAGCGGCGCGCCGACCTGATTCCCAACCTGGTCGAAACGGTCAAGGGCTTCGCGCGCCAGGAGCAGGAAACCCTCACCGCGGTGGTCGAGGCGCGGGCCCGGGCGACCTCGATCCAAGTCGATGCCAATACCCTCGACGATCCGCAGAAGCTGCAACAGTTCCAGCAGGCACAGAACCAACTGACCGGCGCTCTGAGCCGGCTGATGGCGGTGTCCGAGCGCTACCCGGAGCTCAAATCCAACCAGAACTTCCTCGCCCTGCAATCACAGCTCGAAGGCACCGAGAACCGCATCGCGGTGGCCCGGCGTGACTTCATCGCAGCGGTGGAGCGCTACAACACCGAGATCCGCACCTTTCCCGGCCGCATCTGGCACAAGCTGATGTACAGCGACATGCCGATCCGCGAGAACTTCGAGGCGACGGCCGAGAACGCCGAGCAGGCGCCGCAAGTGCAGTTTCAATGACGCGCCGGTTTCCGCTGCTGCTGGCCCTGCTGCTCTGGGCCGGCAGCCTGTTCGCGCAGCAGGCCGAGCTGCCGGCGCTGACCGGTCGCGTGGTCGATCGCGCCGAATTGCTCGATACCCAGGCCGAGGCGCGCCTGACCAGCATGCTGGCGGCCCACGAGCAGGCCACCGGCGAGCAGGTGGTGGTGGTCACCGTACCGGACCTGGGCGGGCGCAGCATCGAGGAATTCGGCCTGGAGCTGGGTCGCACCTGGGGTATCGGGCAGGAGGGCGAGGACAACGGCGCACTGCTGATCGTCGCCCGTGACGACCGCAAGATCCGCATCGAGGTCGGCTACGGGCTGGAGGATCGCCTGACCGACGCGCAGTCTTCGGTGATCATCAACCGTGTCATCGCGCCGGCCTTCCAGCGCGGCGACTTCACGGCCGGCATCACCGAAGGCACGCAGGCGATCATCACCGTGCTCGGTGGCGATCCGCTGCCGGCGGAGCTGCGGCCGGTCATGCCGATGGGCCAGCAGGAACCCGGTGGCTTCGGCGTGCTGGCGTTCTTCCTGATGCTGGTGGCGATCTTCGTGCTCGGCGGTGGCCGTGGTGGTCGCGGCGGTGGACGTCGCGCCCTGCTACTCGGCGCGCTGCTCGGTGGCATGGGGCGCGGAGGTGGCTTTGGCGGTGGCGGTTTCGGCGGCGGAGGCTTCGGTGGAGGCGGTGGTGGCTTCGGTGGCGGCGGCGCTTCCGGTGGCTGGTAAACGGACGATGGACGAACGATGACCTTACTCAGCGAAAGCGAACTGCGGCAGGTGGCCGAGGCGATCGAGCGCGTAGAGCGCAGCACCGACGCCGAACTGGTGACGGTGCTCGCCGCGCAGGCCGACGACTACCACTACATCCCACTGCTCTGGGCCAGCCTGATCGCGCTGCTGCTGCCTGGTGCATTACTGTTCTTCAGCGGCTGGCTGAGCGCCTGGCAGATGCTGCTGGTGCAATGGGCGACCTTCATCGTGCTGGCGCTGCTGTTCAGGCTACCCGGGGTGACCAGCCGACTGATTCCGCGTTCGGTGCGCTGCTGGCGCGCCTGCAATCTGGCGCGGCGGCAGTTCATCGAACTCAATCTGCACCACACCGAGGCCGATACCGGCGTGCTGATCTTCGTCTCCGAAGCCGAACGCTATGTGGAAATCCTGGTGGATCGCGGTATCTCCAGCCGCATCGACAACGCCGCCTGGGAATCCATCGTCGGCTGCTTCACCGAGCGGGTGAAGCAGGGACAGGTGCTCGAAGGTTTCCTCGGCTGCATCGAAGCCAGCGGTGCATTGCTGGCGCAGCATGTACCCAAGACCCACGAGCGCAACGAACTGCCCAACCGCCTGGTGCTGCTGCCTTAGCGTCACGCAAGGGGGGAGGCTTGCATTGCCTCTCCCCGTCACTCCCTTCCTTCACTGCATGCGCCGCTGCTCGGCCAGCATCTGGCGTTCGCGCTGCAACGCACGAGCGAGACCCTGCTGGCCCGCACGCTGGGCGGCGAGGATCAGCGTCTGGTCGATCAGGTCACGCTGGGCGTGGCTGCCGCCGAACAGCTGCGCCTGATTGCGGATGCCCCGCAGCCGATCGACGCAGCGCGCATGGTCGCCCTCGACGAAGGCTTCGACCGCCGCGACCCCCGGAGCGCCGACCAGGGCGGTGAAGCGTGCGTTGTCGTCAGCGCGCCCGCAGGCCCGCCGCTGTGCGTCGTGCAACAGGTTGAGCAGGTCGTCGCGGCCGGCGCAGGCGAAGGCCATCGCCGCATGGAAGTCGTTGAAGGCGTAGCAGCCATCCGCGGCCATCGCCGCCCAGCGCTCGGCCACGCCGGACCAGCGCTGGCCGACCTCCACCCCGCGCAGCTGCAGGCGCCACAGCAGCGCGCTGGCGTCGATCAGCTCCAGCGCCAGGGTGCTGCCGTGGCCGTTCAGCGGGCCGTCGAACAGGGCCAGGACGCTGTCGAAGTCGTCCATTTCCAGATGGTGCAGCGCCAGGTGCCACCAGTTGTGCACGGCGAGCATGCTGTCCTGCTGCCAGGCCGGATTGCCGCGCATCCAGGCGATGCCTTCCTCGCGCCGCCCCTGCATTTCCAGTACATGCGCAACGGCGTGCTGGGCCCAGGCATCGTCGGGCTGCAGTGCCACCGCTTCACGGCCCAGGCGCTCGGCAAGGCGGTAGTCGCCGCTTTCCTCGAGGCCGAACGCGTACAGCCCGAGCAGGGCGTGGTAGCCCGGCATTTCCAGCGACCAGTCCGGCAGTACGCGGGCGATGCGGTCGCGCAGCATGCGGGCGTCGCCGGTGAAGAAGTCGATCTGGTGGCCGGCCTGCAGGGCGAGCAGGTCGTGGGGGTAGTCGACGCTGAGGTCTTCCAGCGCGCGGCCGGCGGCGTACCAGCGGCCATCCATGAGCAGCCCCAGGGCGTGCAGGTGACGGCTTCCCGCTCGTTGTGTGGCAAGGCCAGGGCGCGGTCACGCGAGGCCCGGGCCACCGGGAGGGCAGCTGCCTCCGTGCCAAGCAGATAGAGCCAGGCGTGCAGGACATGGCCCATCACCAGTTCAGGCGAGGCCTGCAGCGCGGCCTCGGTGGTTGCCAGCGAGGCGGCGTGCAGGCAGCGGAATTGCGCCAGCGCCTGGTCGAGCAGGGCCTGCGCCGCGCCGTTACAGCCGGTCAGTTGGTACCCGTGTGCGTCTTTCATTGTTCTATGCTCCATGAGTCCGGTTCGTTGGTGTCGGCCAACGCGCCAATACTCGGGGTTACGCTTGCTTTGCACCCCAGTCATCCTGGAAACAAAACGGCTATTTCCGCCATGGCCCGCTCCGAGATCGCCGAACGTCCGCCATTGACCGTCGCCCTGCTGGCGACGCCGGACAGCACGGCCTCGACGCTGTTCGGCCTCTATGACCTGCTGCTTGGCACCCGTCGCGACTGGCAGCAGCTGATGCACCGCTGCGATGTGGCGTCGCCGTTCCGGCCACTCATCGTCAGCCGTGACGGCGGGCTGCTGCGGGTCTACAACGACATTCCGGTCCAGCCCCATGCGAGCCTCGCCGAGGCTCCGCCGGCGGACGTGGTGATCGTCAGCAATCTAGCCGTCAGCCCCTGGGAGCCCCTGGACGAGCGCTATGCGCCCGAGGCGCAATGGCTACGCGAGCGCTACGCGGCCGGGGCGACGCTGGCCGCGGCCTGCTCGGGGGCGATGCTGCTGGCGCAGACCGGGCTGCTGGCCGGTTGCGAAGGCACCTCGCACTGGGGTTACTGCGATTGCCTGCGCCGCGAGTATCCGGACGTGCACTGGCATCCGGACAAGGCGCTGGTCAGTACCGGCATCGGCCAGCGCCTGGTGATGTCCGGCAGCGGCAGCAGCTGGCACGCGCTGGGGCTGTTTCTCATCGCCCGTTTCGTCGGTGCACGCGAGGCGATGGAAGTGGCGCGGCTGAACCTGTTCGACTGGGACGCGACCAGTCCGTTGGCCTACGCGGCGATGATGCGCACCGGTCAGCTGGCCGATCCGATCATCGCCCGCTGCCAGGAATGGGCCGCACAGCATTACGAGGAGGAGGCGCCGGTGAGTGCCATGGTGCGCATCAGCGGCCTGCCGGAGCGCACCTTCCAGCGCCGCTTCGCCCTGGCCACCGGGCTGACGCCGCTGGACTACATCCACACCCTGCGTCTGGAGGAGGCCAAGCAATTGCTGGAGAGCGGCGAGCTGTCGGTGGAGGCGATCGCCTGGGAGGTGGGCTATCAGGATGCGGGCTTCTTCGGCCGGCTGTTCCGGCGCAAGGTCGGCCTGACCCCGGCACAGTACCGCCGACGCTTCGGCGTGCTGTCGCGGCGTCTGGCGGGCATCGCCACGCTGCAGGAGGAGCGGGCGCCGGCCTTGCACTGAGCGGCCGGCACCCGGTTATGCCCGGCTCAGAGCCGGGTCGGGCCTTCGTCGTCCTCGTCCGGTGAGACCACCGGAGCCAGTTCGAAACGGTCGGTCCCCTCCATGGCGCTGGCGGCGACGCGGTCGATGCTGCTCAGCGCATGGCCGATGATGGAGCTGACGCTGGCTTCGTGATGCTGCGCCGGCAGTCGCTCGATGGCCGCCAGCACGTCTTCGCCCGGCACGGTTTCTTCGGCCAGCAGCTTGTCGGCGATCTCGTCCAGGGCCGGCTTCAGACGCTGCAGCAAGGCGATGCAGTCGCTGTAGAGCTGCTGCAGCAACTGGTCGGCGGCGCGGATGGACTCGCCGGAATCGAACTCGATATGGGCGTCGCGCACGGCCTGCAGGCTGAGCAGCGAGCCGTTCGGTCCCATGCCCAGCGCGCCGACCATCGACAGGGCGATCTTCGAGGCTTCCTGCAGATCCTGGCCGGCGCCGGAGGAGACTTCGTGGAAATACAGCTGCTCGGCACCGCGCCCGGCCAGCAGCATCTGGATGCGGTTGCGCAGCTCGGAATACATGTGCAGGCGCTTGTCCTCCACCGGCGTCACCAGGGTCACGCCCAGTGCCTGGCCGCGTGGCAGGATGGTGACCTTCTCCACCCGGCCGACATTCAACGCCGCGGCCACCAGCGCGTGGCCGGCCTCGTGCACGGCGATGCGCTTGCGGTCGGTGGGCGACATCGGCGTCACGCCGGACGGCTGCTCACCGATGCGGCAGGTTTCCACTGCATCGACGAAGTGCGCCATGTCCACCTGCCGCGCGCCGGTACGGGCGGCCAGCAGCGCGGCATGGTTGGCGATGTAGGCGATCGCCGCCGGCGTCAGGCCGACGGTATTGCGCGCCAGCTGCGGGAAATCCAGGTCGTCGGCGGCGTTGAGCTTGCCGGCGTAGAGGCGGAACAGCGCCTCGCGGTCATCCAGTCCCGGCAGGCCGACGGCGATGGAGCGGTCGAAGCGGCCTTCGCGCACCAGCGCCGGGTCGAGCGAGTTGGGGAAGTTCGTGGCACCGAGCACCAGCACGCCGCTGGCGCCGTCGAAGCCGTCCATCTCGGCGAGGAACTGGTTGATGATGCGGTTGCTCTCGGCATCGCTGGAGCGCGTCTGCTCGGCGCGCTTGCCGATGCCGTCGATCTCGTCGATGAAGATGATGCATGGTGCCTGCTTGCGCGCGGTGCGGAACAGCGCCTTGACCTTCTGGATGCCGACGCCGAAGTACATCGAGGAGAAATCGCTGCCGGTGACCTGGATGAAGCTGGCATTCGATTCACTCGCCAGCGCCTTGGCCAGCTGGGTCTTGCCGGTGCCCGGCTCGCCGGTCAGCAGCACGCCCTTGGGCGGACGGGCGCCGAGACGTGCATAGGCGCCCGGGTCACGCAGGTAGGCGGTGACGTCGCTGAGCGCCTGCTTGGCCTCGGCGGCGCCGATCACGTCGGCGAAGGTGATGCCGCTGCCCTTGCGCTGCACCTCGAAGCTGCGCGTCTTCATGGCGAAGAAGATTGCCGCGCCGAGCAGCAGCAGGGCGATCGGCGAGTAGGGCAGCAGGTAGGTGTAGAAGGGCTTTTCCGCGTCGGTCTGGAACATCGCCAGCGGGAACAGCTCGCCGTTGCTCTGCGCGTACTGCTCGAGCAGCAATCCAGCCACGCGTCCGGACTGGTCCGGCACCCAGTAGCGCAGGCCGTCGTGCAGGCTGACGTAGACCGCATCCTTGCCCAGCGCGGCGCTGGCGATGCTGGCGCCACGCAGGTCGGCCAGCAGAACCGAGAGATCGCGGCGATTGGCCTGCCAGGGGGCGGTGGACTCCTGCAGGGCTTCGAGCATGCTCGCCGCCGCGCCAGTGGCTGGCGTCGACGGCGCGGCTGGGCGCAGCTGCCAATAGGCCACGCAGGCGGCGATCAGCAGAAGCAGGAAAACGGAGAGCACAGGGCCGCGACGACCTTGTAGCAGACGTGGTGTTTTCATTTCACATCCAATCGGGAAGGCCCGATGTTTCGACAAACCACCGCCCGCAGGCGGACCACAGTTGTTGTGCGGGAAACCCGCGGCGCCAAAGGTATGGCGCGCCACAGTTCGGATGTGTTGGATGCGATTTATATGCCCGACTGTGTCTCGGATCGGCAGACTCCGATAGCCGGCGAGAATACGGCAAGTGCCACCATGGGGGCGGCTGTGCGACGAACGGACGGCAGGTTTTCGACGAATGACCGTTCGCGCCGGGAACGAAATCGTCGCTGCACAAGCACGGCAGGGCTGCTGGTGCAGCGGCATTGCGTCGACGCGCCGCAGCGGCACGTGCCACATAAGTGACCGGCTGCAGAGATTGCCGCGCAAGGGCCTGTTACCGTTCGACGCCGCATGAACGTCCGTCACGCTCCGTTGCGGACATGCGACACACTGCCGACAGCCGACCCTGCCACGATGCCGGGCGCGCTCATAAAAACAACGTTCGATCGACCCGAGACTTCAACATGCCAACCCGCAACAAGACCCTGCGCTCTGCCGTTCTGGGCGCGCTGTTCGCACTACTCCCGTTCGCCTCGGCCAACGCCCAGGATACGGTCAACCTGCTCACGCAGAACTTCCCGCCGTTCAGCATGGCCAATGACGGCAAGAACTTCGCGAAGGAGGAGGCCATCAGCGGTATCGACGCCGAGGTTGTGGCCGCTCTGTTCAAGCGTGCCGGCATACCCTACACGCTGACCCTGCGCTTCCCCTGGAGCCGCCTGCAGCAGCTGGCGGAAAAAACGCCCGGCTTCGCCGTGTTCTCCCTCAGCCGTACGCCTGAGCGTGAGCCGAAATACAAGTGGGTCGGCCCGCTCAGCGAGATCCAGATCGTGCTGCTCAAGCGCCCCGACAGCCCGATCCAGATCTCCAGCCTGGAGGAGGCCCGGCAGTACCGCATCGGCTCGAAGGACGGCAGCGTCGGCAGCCAGTACCTGATCAGCCGGGGTATCGAGGTGCAGAGTTCGCTGATCGATACGCCGGCCAAGCTGAAGGCCGGCCAGTTCGATCTCTGGGCGACCACCAACCCCTCCGGCGAATACGAAGCCAAGCAGGCCGGCGTCGGCCCGCTGGCGGTGGCCCTGACCCTGAGTCGGGTCGACCTCTACCTGGCGATGAACAAGGAAACTCCCGACGAGGTCGTCGAGAAGCTGCAGCGCACCCTCGATCAGATGAAGCAGGAAGGCCTGCTGCAACAGGCTGCGCGCCGCTACGTGAACTGAAGTCAGCCCGCGCCGCGGGGGCGGCGCGACGGGCTTCAGCGCCGCTCGGAAATCGTCCCTGCGCTCAGCGCTCCGGGCTGCGCACCGAAATGCTCGAGCATGAAGTTGGCCAGCTCCGCCACTTCCCGATCGTTGAAGTGCCGGTTGAAGGCCGGCATCAGGTGATGCCCGCTGGGCCCGTGCAGGGTGTCGCCATCGAGGATGACCCTGACCAGATTCAGGCCCTGCGGGTCGTTCAGCGTGCGCAGGCCGCGCAACGCGGCGTAGTCGCTCTGGCGGCCGCTGCCGTCCCATTGGTGGCAGCTGGCGCAGGCGTCGGCGAAGAGCTTCTGCCCCAGCGGGTGCTGGCTTTCGGTGGGCGGCTGGTTGGCCAGTGAGCGGGCTTCGGGGCGTTTCACGTCCGCCGGCTGGGCGGGCACCGATTTGAGATAGACGACTATGGCCTGGATATCCTCGGGTGTGAGGTGGCGCAGGCTGTGGTTGACCACTTCGGCCATCGGCCCGCCCGCCACGCCGTAGCCCGGCGCGACGCCGGTGGCCAGGTAAGCCGCCAGGGCTTCGTCCGGCCAGCCGCCGATGCCGCTCTGCTCGTCGCCGGTAATGTTCCAGGCGGCCCAGCCCTGGATGGTCGCGCCACCGAGCGCCTTGGAGCTCTGCTTCGCCTGCATGAAGTTGCGTGGCGTATGGCATTCACCGCAGTGCCCCGGACCTTCCACCAGGTAGGCGCCGCGGTTCCATTGCGCGGACTGCTGCGGGTCCGGCTCGAAGCGTTCGTCATCGAGAAACAGCAGGTTCCACAGGGCGATGCCCCAGCGCTGGTTGAACGGAAAGCCGATGTCGTTCTCCCGGTTCGGCTGGTTCACCGGTTCCAGGCTGAACAGGTAGGCCTTGATGGCGAGGATGTCCTCGCGCGGCATCAGGGTGTAGGAGGTATAAGGAAAGGCTGGGTAGTAGTGGCGGCCATCCGGGCCGACGCCCTTCTGCATGGCCTCGACGAACTCATCGTCGGTCCAGTTGCCGATGCCGGTTTCCTTGTCCGGCGTGATGTTGGTCGAGTACAGCGTGCCGAACGGCATCTCCACCGGCAGGCCGCCGGCGTAGGGCTTGCCGCCTTCGGTGACGTGGCAGGCCAGGCAGTCCGCGGCGCGGGTGAGGTATTCGCCGCGTTCGAGCAAGGCGTCGTCCGCCTGCTGCGCCATGGCCGCCGTGCCGAACAGGGCCAGGGCAGCGCCCAGCAGGCTGCCGGTTGTGAATCGATTGTTCATGCTGGGACTCCTCAGATCACGTAGTAGCCGGCGCGCGCCAGCGGCAGGCGGCGGATGCGCGTGCCGTTGGCGGCCGCCAGGGCGTTGACCAGCGCCGGGGCGATCATCGCCGTGCCGGCCTCGCCGACCCCGCCGGGCGCCTCGCGACTCTCGACGATGTAGGTTTCCACTGGCGGCGCATCACTGATGCGCAACTGCCGGTAGTCGTGGAAGTTGGTCTGCTCGACGCGGCCCTCGCGCACGGTGATTTCGTTGAACAGCGCGGCCGACAGACCGAACAGGGTGCCGCCCTCGATCTGCGACTTGACCGATACCGGGTTCATCACCTGCCCGCAGTCGATGGCGACCACCAGTCGCTTGAGCCTGATGCCCTTGTCCTCGCTGACCTGCAGCTCGACCACGGTGGCGAGAAAGCTGCCGAACACCTCCTGCACGGCCACGCCGCGACCGTGCCCGGCCTCGAGCGGTTCGCCCCAGCCGGCCTTTTCCGCCGCCAGACGCAGAACGCCCTGGGCACGGGGATGGTTGCCGAGCAGGGCCATGCGGTAGTCGACCGGGTCCTGCTCGACGCTGCGGGCCACCTCGTCGATGAAGCTTTCCAGCATGTAGGTGCTACGCAGCGGGCCAACGCCGCGCCACCAGGACTGGTGCAGTGCCCGGGGTGGTACCGGTACGTAGTTCACCCGCAGGTTCGGCATCGCGTAGATCGGATGCATGGCGACTTCCACCGCATCGCCGTCGAGGCCGTTCTCCGGCACCGCCTCGGGCGCGAAGCGGGCCAGCACCGAGGCGCCGGCGATGGTGTGGCGCCAGCCCTGCAGGCGACCTTCGGCATCCAGCGCGGCAGCGAAACGGTCGATGTAGTGCGGGCGGTACATGTCGTGGGTGGTGTCTTCCTCGCGCGTCCAGGTCAGCTTGATCGGATAATCGACCTGGGCCGCGATCGCTACCGCCTGGCTGATGAAGTCCACCTCCAGCCGCCGGCCGAAGGCGCCGCCGATGAGCTGGTTGTTGACGATCACCTGCTCGACCGGGCGCCCGGCGGCCTCGGCGGCGGCCGTCTGCGCGCGCACCGGCACCTGGGTGCCGACCCACAGCTCGACGGCGTCGGCGCGCACCTCGGCGACGCAGGTCATGGGCTCCAGCGCGGCGTGGGCGAGGAAGGGCATTTCGTATTCGGCTTCGAACGTCCTGGCCGCGTCCTTCAGTGCTGCATCGATGTCGCCCTGCTCGTTGGCGATGGCGCCGGGCTTGTCCAGCGCCGCCCTGATCTCGCGCTCCATCTGCGCCGAGTCGATGCCGGCGTTGTCGCCCAGCGCCCAGTCGATCTCCAGCGCGCGCACGCCAGCGAAGGCAGCCCAGGTGTGTTCGCCGATGACCGCCACGGCATTGTCCAGCCGCACCACCTCGATCACCCCCGGGATCTGCCGGGCCGCGCGTTCGTCGACCTCGCGCAGGGTGCCGCCGAGCACCGGGCAGGCGCGGATCGAGGCGTACTTCATGCCCGGCACCGCCAGGTCGATGGTGAAGCGCGCGGTGCCGTCGACCTTGGCCGGTGTGTCCAGGCGCCGGGTCGGCTTGCCGATCAGCCTGTACTGATCGGCCGGCTTGAGCGGAATGTCTTCGGGGACGGGCAACTTCGCGGCGTCCTCGACCAGCTCGCCATAGCCGAGGCTCTGGCCGTCCGGGCCCAGTACACGGCCATTCTCGGCGCGCAGCTGATCGGCGCCGAGCTGCCAGCGCTGAGCGGCGGCCTGGATCAGCAGCAGGCGCGCCGCCGCGCCGGCCTGGCGCAGCGGCTCCCAGTTGCTGCGGATTGAGGTCGAGCCGCCGGTCGCCTGGAAATTCAGCAGCTTGTCGTTGTAGATCTGCTCGTTCGGCGGGGCTTCCTTGAGGGTGATCTGCTCGAGGCCGATCTCCAGTTCCTCGGCGACCATCACCGCCAGGCCGCTCTGCGCGCCCTGGCCCATCTCGATCTTCGGCACGGTGAAGGTGACCTGGCCGTCGCGGTCGATGCTGATGAAGGCATCCAGCGCCGTGGCGTTGGACATCGGCTGGTCTTCCGGGCCTTCGTTCAGGACCTGCTCGGCGAAGCTGCGCCCGGCGAACGGCAGGGTAAAACCGATCACCAGCCCGCCCAAGGCCAGGCTGCCGACCTTGAGCAAGGTGCGGCGCGAAGGGGACTGCAGGGTCGTGTCGGGTTGGCTCATCTCGCGCCTCCTCATGCCTGGGCGACGCGCTTGATGGCGCTGCGGATGCGGGTATAGGTGCAGCAGCGGCAGAGGTTGCCGGCCATGCCCTGGTCGATGGCGCGGTCGTCGGGCTGCGGGTTTTGCTCCAGCAGGGCGACGGCGGACATGATCTGTCCGCACTGGCAGTAGCCGCACTGCACCACCTCATCCTCCAGCCAGGCCTGTTGCACCTTACGGCCGAGCTCCGTATTGCCGATGCGTTCGATGGTGACCACCTTGCGGCCCTTCACCTCGCCGACCGGCAAGACGCAGGCGCGCGCCGCCTGGCCGTCCAGGTGCACGGTGCAGGCGCCGCACTGGGCGATACCGCAGCCGTACTTGCTGCCGGTGAGCCCTAGCACGTCGCGCAGGACCCAGAGCAGGGGCATGTCTTCGGGCACGTCGACCTGCAGGTCGGTGCCGTTGATGGAAAGAGTCAGCATGGAACGGGGACCTCACGTCAGGCTCGGAAACGGCGCGCTTATGTCTGGTTGGATGCGCGCGTTAGATCGAGACAACGGGAGCGGCAAAAAATCGCGAAATTTTTCTGCTCCGCGCAGCCGACGCCATGGCATTTGCGAAGCGCTGCCAGCGGTGGAGCGCAGAAAACGGAACGCGGCGGGATTTTTTGCCGATTTGGACTGCCTTAGTTCTCTGGAGTCGAGCGGGACCCTTCCTTGTGCAATTCTGTCGATTCGAGAGCTTCGATGACCTGTCTGGATCATTACATGCGCGCGTTCTGCACGTTGGCGGCCGTCTGGCTGGTGCCGGCCTCCGGCAGCACCTTGCCCGAGCCCGTAGGTCACGTGGCCCGTGTGGAGGGTGCGGCCTTCGTCAGCAGCCGCGGCCATACCAATGCGGCCAAGGTCGGCCAGGCGATCATCCCGGGCGTTGCCCTGAGTACCGGTGCCGAGGGTGGGCTAGGGGTGATCATGGGCGACGGCAGCGTGTTGTCGTTCGGCCCGGACAGCGAGCTGACGCTGGACGATTACCGCTTCGCACCGGCGAGCGATGAGCTGCGTCTGCGCGCGACGCTCAACCGCGGCACGCTCAACCTGATCGCTGGCGACATGGCTCGGCTCGATCCCCAGGCCATCGCCGTCGAGACCCCGGAGGGCCGGGTCGGAGTGCGTGGCGGGCAGGTGCTGCTGAAGGTGAAACCGTGAAAGCCCGGTTGATGAGCGGCACGCTGCTGCTGGCAATGGCCGCGCTGGGCGGCTGCGCGCAGCATTCCTACGTGATGCTGGCGGATGATTCTGGCGGGCGTGGCGCTGCCGTGCTGGGCGACGAACAACGGGTGCTAGACATGCCGGGGCAGGGCATGGCGATTGCTCCTGGCGGGCAGGCCTTTGCGGTGTCGGACATGCAGCGCAAGGCCGATTTCGCCAAGGCGCTTTCGGCGCAGCCCGCATTGCCGGAGCGTTTCACCTTCCATCTGGCGCCTTCCGGCGAATTGGATGCCGGTGCGGAGCAGCTGCTGGACAGCGTGCTGCTTGCCGCGCGCCGCCGGGATTATCCGGTGGTTACCGTGATCGGCCATACCGACACCCTGGGCCACCGTGCCGCCAACGAGCAGGTCGGCATGCGCCGAGCCCAGCGCATGGCCGAGCTGCTGCGCGCCCGGGGGCTGGAGGCGATGGAGCTGCGGGTGGAGTCCCACGGCGAGCGCAACCTGCTGGTGGCGACGCCGGATGCCACCGCCGAACCGCGCAATCGGCGGGTCGAGGTGCTGGTGCGCTGAAGGGCACCGGCGCGGGCCACGCCGGCAGGAGCGGGTCAGTCGATGACCAGGATCGCGTCCATCTCGACTTGCGCGCCTTTCGGCAGCGCAGCAACGCCAATGGCGGCGCGCGCCGGATAAGGCTGCTGGCAGTAACGACTCATCACCTCGTTGACGGTGGCGAAGTTGCCGAGGTCGGTGAGGAAAATGTTGAGCTTGGCAATGTCCTTCAGCGAGCCGCCAGCCGCTTCGGCCACCGCCTTGAGGTTCTCGAACACCTGCACGGCCTGCGCCTCGAAGCCTTCCACCAGCTCCATGGTCTTGGGGTCCAGCGGGATCTGCCCGGACAGGTAGACGGTGTTGCCGGCCTTGATGGCCTGGGAGTAGGTGCCGATGGCGGCCGGGGCCTTGTCGGTGTTGATCACGGTCTTGCTCATGGAAACTCCTCTGGGAATTGGGCAACGGGCAGCCAGCATAATGGCTGATGCCGGCAGCGGCCACCCGCGCCAGCCGTCTGGGTGGACAAGTATCAGGGCAGGCGGGCGCGGCGGGGCGACAGCACCGCCGCCGTGAGTGGGGTAGGCGATCAGGCCTTGACGCGGGTGATGCGGGTGACGCCCTTGATGGTGCGCAGCTTCTTGATCACGCGGGCCAGATGCACGCGGTCATGCACACTGACCACCAGCTGGACCACGCTGATGCGGCCGTCGCGCTCGTCCATGCCGATCTTCTCGATATTGCCGTCGGCGGCATTGACGCTGCCGGCGAGCAGGGCGATCAGGCCGCGCTGGTGCTCCAGTTCGACGCGCAGTTCGACGTTGAACTCGCCGGTGACGTCCTTGGACCAGGACAGCTGGATGCACTTGTCCGGATTGTGGCGGACGTCGGCGATGTTCCGGCAGGTTTCCAGGTGCACCACCATGCCCTTGCCGGCCGACAGGTGCCCGACGATGGGGTCGCCGGGGATCGGTGTGCAGCACTTGGCGTAGTTGAGTACCAACCCTTCGGTGCCGCGGATAGCCAGCGGCCCTTCGAGCGCTGGTGCCTGTTCGTCGTCCCGGGCAATCAGACGCCGGGCGATGACATAGGCCATGCGGTTGCCCAGGCCAATGTCTTCCAGCAGGTCCTCGACGTATTCCATGTGGTATTCGGCAAGCACCTGCTGGATGCGCTCGGGGCTGATCTTGTCCAGGCTCGTCTCGAAACCGCTGAGGGCCTTGCTCAGCAGCCGCTCGCCGAGATTGATGGACTCCGAGCGGCGCTGCAGCTTGAGCGCATGGCGAATGTGCGTGCGCGCCTTGCCGGTGACGACGAAATTCAGCCACGCCGGGTTCGGCCGAGCCCCCGGTGCGGTGACGATCTCCACCGTCGAGCCGCTTTCCAGCGGTTGCGACAGCGGCGCCAGGCGACGGTTGACGCGGCAGGCGATGCAGGTGTTGCCGACATCGGTGTGCACCGCGTAGGCGAAGTCGACCGCGGTGGAACCCTTGGGCAGTTCCATGATGCGGCCCTTGGGCGTGAAGACGTAGACCTCGTCCGGGAACAGGTCGATCTTGACGCTCTCGATGAATTCCAGCGAGTTGCCGGCGCGCTGCTGCAGCTCAAGCACGCCCTTGACCCATTGCCGTGCGCGGGCGTGGGTGCCCTTGGGCACTTCATCCTCGTTGGACTTGTACAGCCAGTGCGCAGCGATGCCGTTGTTGGCCATCTCTTCCATTTCGCGGGTGCGGATCTGGATCTCGATGGGCACGCCGTGCATGCCGAACAGGGTGGTGTGCAGCGACTGGTAACCGTTGGCCTTGGGGATCGCGATGTAGTCCTTGAATCGCCCTGGCAACGGCTTGTACAGGCTGTGCACTGCGCCGAGCACGCGGTAGCAGGTATCGACCTTGTCCACCACGATGCGGAAGGCATAGACGTCCATGATCTCGTGGAACGCCTTGCGCTTGCCGCGCATCTTCTTGTAGATGCTGTACAGGTGCTTCTCGCGACCCAGCACCTCGCCTTCCAGACCATCGCGCTCGAGGCAGTGAATCAGCGACTGCTCGATCTTCTCGACGATCTCGTTGCGGTTGCCGCGAGCGCGGCGCACCGCGGCGCGGATACGCTCGGAGCGCATCGGGTGCATGGCTTTGAAGCCGAGGTCCTCGAACTCCACGCGCATCGTGTGCATACCGAGGCGATTGGCGATCGGTGCGTAGATTTCCAGGGTTTCCTTGGCAATGCGCCGGCGTTTCTCGCCGGCCAGCACCTCCAGGGTGCGCATGTTGTGCAGGCGATCGGCGAGCTTGACCAGGATCACGCGGATGTCGCGGGCCATGGCCATGGCCATCTTCTGGAAATTCTCGGCCTGGGCCTCGGCCTTGGTCTCGAAGTTCATCTGGGTCAGCTTGCTGACCCCATCGACCAGCTCGGCGACGGTTTCGCCGAACTGGGCGACCAGAGCTTCCTTGGGAATGCCGGTATCCTCGATAACGTCGTGCAGCATCGCGGCCATCAGGCTCTGATGGTCCATGTGCATGTCGGCGAGGATATTGGCTACCGCGAGGGGATGGGTGACGTAGGCTTCACCGCTGCGCCGGCGCTGCCCGTCATGGGCCTGCTCGGCATAGAAATAGGCTCGGCGAACCAGGTTGACCTGGTCCGGGACGAGATAGGTCGACAGGCGATCCGCGAGTGCGTCTATGGCTGGCAAGGTCGTACTCCCTGCCGGCTGACTTCGATCTTCTCGGTTCGACTTCGACCTGGCATTTAATCAGATGGCCTCGTTCGGCTCTTCCTCGTACTGGGTGAAGAGCGGTTCATCGTCAACGATTTCGTCCTGAGCAATGACATCGTAGTCGACCAGGCCGGAAGCGATCTCGCGCAGCGCGACAACGGTCGGCTTGTCGTTTTCCCAGGCCACTTTCGGCTCCTTGCCGCCGGTCGCCAGTTGACGTGCGCGCTTGGTGGCAAGCATGACCAGCTCGAAGCGGTTATCAACGTTGTCCAGGCAGTCTTCAACGGTAACGCGGGCCATGGTGTTCCTCGTGATCAGTAACGGTAGAGCATGCCCGGATGGGCGAGCGGACGGAGTAGTCTAAAAAATCACCAGCCGTAATGGAAGCGCTGTTTCTCAGGCGGTAGCGCCGTGCCGGCTTAGGCCAGCAACTCGCTGAGCAGGCGCGCATGGCGCTGCTGCTGGGCCGGCTGCTTGAGCTGATTGGCGCGGAAGATCGACTGCAGATCGATCAGCGCGTGGGCGAAGTCGTCGTTGATCACCAGGTAGTCGTACTCGACGTAGTGGCTCATCTCGCTGACCGCTTCGCGCATGCGCTTCTCGATAATCTCGTCGCTGTCCTGGCCGCGGTTGTTCAGGCGCTGGCGCAGGGCCTCCTGGGTCGGCGGCAGGATGAAGATCGATTTCGCCTGGGGCATCAGCCGGCGCACCTGCTGCGCGCCCTGCCAGTCGATCTCGAGGATCAGGTCGTAGCCCTCGGCCAGCGTCTGTTCCAGCCAGCGCTGGGAGGTGCCGTAAAGATTGCCGAACACTTCGGCGTGTTCGAGAAACTCGTTGCGCTCCAGGCGCGCGAGGAATTCGTCGCGGCTGACGAAGTGATAGTTGACCCCGTCTACCTCACCCGGACGCATGGCGCGGGTGGTGTGGGAGACCGACACCCGCACCTGCGGCTGTGCATCGACCAGGGCCTTGACCAGGCTGGTCTTGCCGGCCCCGGAAGGCGCGGAAACGATATAGAGCGTACCGGTGGTGGCGGACATGACGGCTTCCTGGAAAACGCTGTGGGACAAAAAATAGACCAGCCGCAACGGCTGCTGGCAGTTATTCGAGGTTCTGTACCTGTTCGCGCATCTGCTCGATGAGGACTTTCAGGTTTACCGCGGCCTGAGTGCTGCGCGGGTCGAAGGCTTTCGAGCCGAGGGTGTTGGCCTCGCGGTTGAGTTCCTGCATGAGGAAGTCGAGGCGGCGCCCGGCGGCACCGCCGGCCTTGAGCACCCGCCGCACTTCGCTGACGTGGGTGCTCAGGCGATCGAGTTCCTCGGCGACATCGCTCTTCTGCGCCAGCAGAACCATTTCCTGCTCGAGGCGCTGCGGATCCAGCTCGGCACGCACCTCGCTGAAACGGTCGAGAATCTTCTGCCGCTGGGCGGCGAGCATCTGTGGCACTTGCTCACGCAGCGTGGCGACTTCCTCGAGGATGCTGTCCAGGCGTTCGCCGAGCAGCTTGGCCAGCTCCTCGCCCTCGCGGCGGCGACCTTCCTTGAGCTGTTCCAGTGCCTTGTGGAACAGTTCGAGTGCGCTCTGGTTGAGCGCTTGCGGATCGAGTGCATCGCCGACCAGTACACCAGGCCAGCCGAGCACCTGCAGCGGATCAATGGCAGCAGGCTGGCGGATCAGCGCGGCAACGCTTTCAGCGGCGGCGATCAGATGGCTGGCGCGCTCCTGATCGACCTGCAGGTTGCCGCGCTGGCCTTCCTCCGCGAAGCGCAGGGTGCATTCCACCTTGCCGCGCGAGAGCCCTTTGCGCAGGGCATCGCGCACTTGGCCTTCGAGGTCGCGAAAGGCTTCCGGCAGGCGCAGGTGCGGCTCCAGATAGCGATGATTGACCGAGCGGATCTCCCAACTGAGGGTGCCATGGGCGCCGGCCTGCTCGCTGCGGGCAAAGGCCGTCATGCTGTGGACCATCGGGTTAACCTCTCGGATGCGGACTGCGAAAGGCGGAGGATTGTAAAGGAAACCGGCAATCGCTGCAGAGACGACCGGACTGTCGCGACCCTTTCCCGGCCAAGGGGCTTTATAATGCCGCTCACATTCTTCTCTAGCAGGACCTACCCATGAAGCGACCCAGTGGCCGTGCCGCCGACCAGCTGCGCTCGATCCGCATCACCCGCAACTACACCAAGCATGCCGAAGGCTCGGTGCTGGTGGAGTTCGGTGATACCAAGGTGATCTGCACAGCCAGCATCGAGACAGGCGTACCGCGCTTCCTCAAGGGGCAGGGCCAGGGCTGGCTGACCGCCGAGTACGGCATGCTGCCGCGCGCCACGGGTGAGCGTAACCAGCGCGAAGCGGCGCGGGGCAAGCAGGGCGGACGTACCCTGGAAATCCAGCGACTGATCGGCCGTTCGCTGCGGGCCGCGCTGGACATGAGCAAGCTCGGCGAGAACACCCTGTACATCGACTGCGACGTGATCCAGGCAGACGGTGGTACGCGCACCGCCTCGATCACCGGCGCCATGGTTGCCGTGATCGACGCCCTCAAGGTGCTGAAGAAGCGCGGCGGTCTGAAGGGCGGCGATCCGGTCAAGCAGATGATTGCCGCCGTATCGGTCGGCATCTATCAGGGCGAGCCAGTGCTCGATCTGGACTATCTGGAAGACTCGGCTGCCGAAACCGATCTGAACGTCGTGATGACCGACGCCGGTGGCTTCATCGAGGTTCAGGGCACGGCCGAGGGCGCGCCGTTCCATGCCGACGAGCTCAACGCCATGCTGGCGCTGGCCCACGATGGTGTGCGTCAGCTGTTCGAACTGCAGCGCGCGGCGCTGGCGGACTGAGCGAGAGGTAAGGCGAATGAGCGATCAGGATCTCGTGCCGTTGCCCAGCCGCGAAGCGCGTCAGTGGGCGATGTTCTGCCACTACTCGGCGTTCTTCTGGTTCCTGGCGCCGATGATCGGCAACGTGCTCGGCCCGCTGATCGTCTGGCAGCTGAAGAAGGACATGGACCCCTTCGTCGACCAACAGGGCAAGGAGGCGCTGAATTTCCAGCTGACCTTCAGCCTTGCGATGATGATCTGTGGCGTGCTGGCCTGGATCCTCATCGGCTTTCCGCTGATGGTGCTGGTGAGCGTGGTGGCGCTGGTGCTGGTGGTGATCGCCGGCATCCGTGCCAACGAAGGCAAGCCCTATCGCTACCCCTTCTGCTGGCGGATCGTCAAATAGGACGGTTTCGACTCCCTGACAGCTGAACGGCGGCCGACACATCGCGTGCCGGCCACCGTTGCGAATCGCGGGATTACAGGCTCAGCGTCCAGTCGTAATCGACGATCAGCGGGGCGTGCTGGGAGAAGCGCGGTTGGCGCGGCAGGCGGGCGCTACGCACGAAGCGGCGCAGGCCTGAGGTCAGGATCTGGTAGTCGAAGCGCCAGCCGAGGTTGAGCATCTCGGCCTGCTCGGTATCCGGCCACCAGCTGAACAGGTCGCCTTCGCGATTGACCTCGCGCAGCGCGTCGATATAGCCCATGTTGCCGAAGATCTCATCCAGCCAGGCGCGCTCGGGCGCGAGGAAGCCCGGATCCTGCTGGCAGTCGCGCCAGTTCTTCACGTCCAGCTTCTGGTGGGCGACGTACAGCGAGCCGCAGTAGATGTACTCGCGGCGCTTGCGGCGCTGCTTGTCCAGATAGTGGGCGAAGTCATCCATGAACTTGAGCTTGTGGTTCAGGTTGGCATCGCCGCCCTGACCCGAAGGCACCAGCAGGCTGGCGATACTGACCTTGTCGAAGTCGGCCTGCAGATAACGCCCGTAGCGATCCGCCGTCTCGAAGCCCAGACCGGTGATCACGGCTTTGGGCTGCAGCCTGGAATAGAGCGCCACGCCTCCCTGCTCCGGAATCTCGGCATCGCAGGCGTAGAGGAAGTAGCCATCCAGTTGGTAGGCGGGGTCGTCGAGTTCCAAGGCGGAGGCGCGGGTATCCTGCAGGCAGATGACATCGGCATTCTGCGCTTGCAGCCAGCTGAGCAATCCCCGCTGTGCCGCCGCTTGAATGCCATTCACGTTGACGCTGATGATCCGCATAAATGGCCCCTAAAAACACGTGCGTGTATGATAACCCAAGCTCTTCGCAATTAGCTAAAACAGTGGTTTTCCGGGAAATTTCTTCATGCAGGCGTACCAGCGCGAGTTCATCCGCTTCGCCATCGAGCGCGGCGTTCTGCGTTTCGGTGAGTTCACCCTCAAGTCGGGGCGTACCAGTCCCTATTTCTTCAATGCCGGCCTGTTCAACAGCGGCAGCGCGCTGGCACAGCTCGGGCGGTTCTACGCCTCGGCGGTGATCGAGAGCGGCCTGGATTTCGACGTCATCTTCGGTCCGGCCTACAAGGGCATCCCGCTCGGCGCAGCCACGGCCATCGCGCTGGCCGAGCAGCATCAGCGTGACCTGCCATGGTGCTTCAACCGCAAGGAAGCCAAGGATCACGGCGAGGGCGGCACCTTGGTCGGCGCCCCGCTGACTGGCCGCGTGCTGATCGTTGACGACGTGATCACCGCCGGCACCGCCATCCGTGAAGTCATGCAGATCATCCGGGCACAGAATGCCGAGGCGGCAGGTGTGCTGATTGCCCTGAATCGGCAGGAAAGAGGGCAGGGCGAGCTGTCGGCGATTCAAGAAGTTGAACGTGATTATCGAATGCCGGTGATCAGTATTGTGTCCCTGGAGCAAGTACTGGAATATCTCGCCGATGATGTTCAGCTGAAACAGCACCTGCCCGCGGTTCAGGCTTATCGCGAGCAGTACGGAATCTGACCCAGGGTAGGTATTGCACATGCGTAGATCGGTAGCCACTCGAACGATGCTCCTGTTGGGGGTCATCTGTCCGGTATTGGCCTCGGCTGCCGAGCTTTATCGCTATGTCGACGAACGAGGCGTGGTGGTTCTCGATCGCCACGGCGTGCCGCCGCAGCATATCTCCCGCGGTTATCAGGTGCTCAACGAGCAGGGACGCGTGGTCCGCGAGGTGCCGCCGGCGCCGACCGCCGAAGAGTTCGCCCGGCTGCAGGCGAAGAAGGCGCGCGATGCGTCGGATGCACAGCTGCTGCGCCTCTATGCCAGCGTAGAGGATGTCGAGCGAGCTGAAACGCGCAAACTGGCCGAGCTCGATAGCGTGATCGGCTTGTCTCAGGGCAACCTGCAATCCATCCGCAGTCAGCACAGCAGTCTGCGCAAGCAGGCGGCGAACCACGAGCGGGCGGGGCGCAATGTCCCTGAGAACCTGCTGGCGCAGATCGAAAACCTCGAGAAGGAAGAGCAGAGCCTGTTGCGAGACCTGGCGCGTTTCGAGAAGACGCGTGCCGAGGCGGAGGTCAGCTTCGCCCAGGATCGGCAGCGAGTCGCCGAGCTGCTCGGGCAGAATCCATAAGCGCGTCGACCTGGCGCGCCCCTTTTCGAAACTTCCTGCTGAAAGCAATCTCGACGCATTAATGGCGATTCGCCATTTTTCTGGATGAATGCGTAGCTTGCTTACTATCATAAAAGAGCGCTCTAACTCAATAGTTTCAAGGTCGTGATGAGTTGCTTGGAGTCAGTCTGTACCGTTGCGCAAAATTTTCGGTATGGCTGACTGGCATGAATGATAGGAACCTACGCAGTTATCAGGAGCTTCACAAGCCGAAGGGAAATTTCGCGACTCGCGCTGAATACCTTGAACACGAATTGGAGATCATGGCGCCGAAACGCTGGGGCGTGAATCTGCCGTTTCGTGACTACCGTTTCGAGTACGAAGACTGGGTGCCTGCCATGGCGGCAACCATCGGCAAGATTGTCATGGTGGCCGCAGTGGTCGCGGCGTTCGCCGGTCCGATGGGGCTGTCCAACGAGTTCGTGATCGAGAACGCGCGCTACGAGATGCTGATTGCCGCGCTGCTGTTCGTGGTGCTGTTTTCCGGCTTCCTCAATCCCACCGCCAACCTGGCCGGAACCCATGGTCCGCTGATCCCGCTGATTCCACTGATCGTCGCCTCGGGCGGCCATCCGATGGCGCTGGGCATCATGGTTGGGGTGCTCGGTTTTACGCTCGGCGTGTTCAAGGGTGGCAGCCTGCTGGCGCGGCTGACCAGCGACGGGGTGTGCGGCGGTCTGTTGCTCTACCTCGGCTTCATCGGCATCACCTCGCAGATCAAGAAGCTGTTCGGCTGGGCCGACGGTTTCGACATGGGCTACATCGCCTTTGTCGTGGTCTTCGCGACCATCGTCATGTATGCCTATCTCGAGCATATCCGCATGCGCTGGCTGGCGATTCCGCTGGGCTCGGCTCTGGCTGCGCTGATCGCCTTCGTGATGGGCGCTCCGTTCGAGTTCACCACCGAGCCGGGCGTGCCGAATCTCAATCCAATGTATTGGTGGGGCGAGGACACCGGCTGGCAGATCGGCCTGCCGGACCTGCATCATTTCATCGCGGTCGCGCCTTTCGCCGTGCTGGCGGTGGCCATGTGGTCACCGGACTTCCTCGGTCATCGGGTGTTCCAGCAGCTCAACTATCCGCCCAAGGCGAAGAAGGTGCTGATGAACATCGACGACACCATGTGCGTCGCGGCAGCGCGGCAGATCGTCGGCACTTCGCTGGGCGGGGGCAACCTGGCGTCGTCCTGGGGCACCTTCATGGTCCCGGCGGCCATCGCCAAGCGTCCGATCCCCGCAGGTGCGCTGCTCACCGGCCTGCTCTGCGTGGTCGCCGCCCTCTGGGGCTATCCGATGGACCTGGCCATCTGGCCGCCGGTACTGAGCGTGGCGCTGATGGTCGGCGTGTTCCTGCCGCTGCTGGAAGCCGGCATGCAGATGACCCGCGAGGGCAAGACCTCGCAGTCGGCAGCCATCGTGATTTTCTCTTCGGCGCTGGTCAATCCGGTGTTCGGCTGGTCACTCACCGTGCTGCTGGACAACCTCGGACTGATCGGTGACAAGGAGCGCGGTCAGTCGCTGAGCCATCTGCACCGCTGGGTGATTCCGACGATCGTGTTCATCGTGCTGTGCGCGGTGATGCTGGGCATCGGCATGTTCCCGGGTATTCCGGCGATGCTCGAATCGTTCCGCATCGATCTCTGAGGTTCTAGCGCACACGAAAAAGGGGAGCCTGGGCTCCCCTTTTTCATGTACGGGTATCAGCGCTGACTGTTGGTGATCAGGGTGCCGACTCCTACGTCGGTGAAGATCTCCAGCAGCACTGCGTTGGGCACGCGACCGTCGATGATATGTGCGCTATTGACGCCGCCCTGCACCGCTTCCAGCGCGCAGCGGATCTTCGGCAGCATGCCGCCGTAGATGGTGCCATCGGCAATCAGCGCGTCGACCTGAGCGGTGGACAGCCCGGTCAGCACGCTGCCCTGCTTGTCCATCAGGCCGGCGATGTTGGTCAGCAGCATGAGCTTTTCGGCCTTCAACGCCTCTGCCACCTTGCCGGCCACCAGATCGGCGTTGATGTTGTACGACTCGCCGTTCTCGCCCACGCCGATCGGCGCGATGACCGGGATGAAGTTGCCCTGCACCAGCATTTCCAGCAGCTCGGCGTTGACGCCGGTGACCTCGCCCACATGGCCGATGTCGATGATTTCCGGCTTGGTCATCTCCGGCGTCTGACGGGTCGCCTTGAGCTTCCTGGCGCGGATCAGGCCGGCATCCTTGCCGGTCAGGCCAATGGCGCTGCCGCCATGCTGGTTGATCAGGCTGACAATGCTCTTGTTGACCTGGCCGCCGAGGACCATCTCCACCACATCCATGGTCTGGCTGTCGGTGACCCGCATGCCGTCGATGAAGTGGCTTTCGATGTTCAGGCGCTTGAGCAGATCGCCGATCTGCGGACCGCCGCCGTGCACCACCACCGGGTTGATGCCCACCGCCTTCATCAGCACGATGTCGCGGGCGAAGCCGGTCTTCAGCTCCTCGCTCTCCATCGCGTTGCCGCCGTACTTGATGACCAGCGTCTTGCCGACGAATCGGCGGATGTAGGGCAGCGCTTCGGACAGGACCTTGGCGAATTGGGTGGCAGCTTCACGGCTGAGGGTCATGCAGGACTCCGCAAAATCAGAACGGCAGTTTGAGGTCGGGTGCAACGCTGAGCAGCTGGCCGCGGAAGACGTCCTGGATGCGGCTGAGCTCTTCTTCGCTGTCGGCCTCGAAGCGCAATACCAGCACCGGGGTGGTGTTGGAGGCGCGGATCAGGCCCCAGCCCTTGGGATAGTCGACCCGCACACCGTCGAGGGTGATCAGGTTGGCTTCGCCCCATTTGGCGTCGCGTTGCAGGGCGTCCATGATGGTGAATTTGCTTTCCTCTGTCACCGTGATGTTGATCTCCGGCGTCGAGATATCGCAGGGGAAGGCGGCAAACACCTGTTCGGCGTCACGCTTGTCCTGACTGAGGATCTCCAGCAGGCGTGCAGCACTGTAGATGCCGTCGTCGAAGCCGAACCAGCGTTCCTTGAAGAAGATGTGGCCGCTCATCTCGCCGGCCAGCAGCGCGCCGGATTCCTTCATCTTCTTCTTGATCAGCGAATGGCCGGTCTTCCACATCACCGGGCGGCCGCCATAGCCGCTGATCAGCGGGGTCAGGCGGCGGGTGCATTTGACGTCGAAGATGATGTCGGCGCCTGGATTGCGCGAAACCACGTCCTTGGCGAACAGCATCAGCAGGCGGTCCGGGTAGATCATGGTGCCGGCGTTGGTCACCACGCCGACGCGATCGCCGTCGCCGTCGAAGGCCAGGCCCAGATCAGCCTTCTCGGATTTCACCTTGGCGATCAGGTCGACCAGGTTCTCCGGCTTGCCGGGATCGGGGTGGTGATTGGGGAAGTTGCCGTCGACCTCGCAGTACAGCGGGATCACGGTGCAGCCCAGGGCCTCGATCAGCTTGGGCGCGATGACGCCGGCCACACCGTTGCCGCAGTCGACCACCACCTTCATCGGCTTGGCCATGGCGATGTCGCTGCGGATCTGCTCGAAGTAACGCTCCAGTACATCGACCTGTTCGACCTTGCCGACACCGCTGGACAGGTCGTTGGTCTCGATCCGCTTGCGCAGCACCTGGATCTGCTCGTTGGCCAGGGTGTCTCCGGCGATGACGATCTTGAAGCCGTTGTAGTCCGGCGGGTTGTGGCTACCGGTGAGCATCACCCCGGACTTGCCGGCGAGGATGTTGGCCGCGTAGTAGAGCACCGGCGTCGGCACCATGCCGATGTCGCTGACGTCGCAGCCGCTGTCGAGCAGGCCCTGGATCAGGTGCTGGACCAGCTCCGGGCCGGACAGGCGACCGTCGCGGCCGACGGAAACGTTGGGTTCACCCTTGGCGAGGCTCTCGGACCCGATGGCGCGGCCGACCCAGTACGCGGTTTCGGTGGTCAGGCTGTCGCCGACAACGCCACGGATGTCGTAGGCGCGGAAGATACTGGCGGGCAAGTTCGGGGCTTTGGCGCTGCTCATTGCGGTTTCTCGCTCCTTGGTGTCGAGGCCGAAGATGTCCTGGTCCTCGTCGAGAATGTCGATGTCGAGAATATCGGTCTCCGGCAGGGGCGGAGCGACGTACTCGGTAGGTTTGGCGGGCCGTACGGCGGGGGCCGCGGCAGGTGCCTGAGTCGGAGCCGATCCGGCGGGGCGGACGGGCAGTCGGACCATGTTCCTGGCCAGTGCGTCGAGGACCGGCAGGCTCAAGGCCGGTATTTGGATGGTCTTGCCCGTGGAGAGTTCCTGCAGCAGGCGACTGATCCGCAGGACGTCTTCGCGCAGCTTGCGTTGCTGGCTGCCGAGCACCAGTTGCAGGCCGATCAGTACGCCGGCCAGTGCCAGCAGCGCCGCGGCGATCAGGTGCAGGGGCGTCAGCATGGCCGGCGCGGCTTCGCTGCCCGGAACGTAGCTCAGCGTCCAGTTGGAATTGCCGCTGGGCAGTGTCAGGGCCGTGGCATTGCCCGGGGTGCCGCGCTGCAGCAGCACTTGCTCCGGTGCGCCGGCGAACTGCTGGCTCAACCGCAGTTGCCCGGTGCCGGCGGGCAGCGTCGGGAGGCCGGCGAAGAGGCGTTCGAGGTCAGTCACCAGCAGCAGCGTGCCGCGAATCGCCTGCTGACCTTCGCCGCGCAGGGCGACGGCGCTGTACAGCAGCCAGCGGTTGTCGACCTTGTACGCTTCGGGGGCGGGCGCCTGGCCGGCTTCCGCACGCTGCAGCAGATCGAGCGCGGCGAAGTTCAGCGGTCCCGGGCGGCTGGTGTCGGGTACGGCGCGGCCGCGGACATTCAGATGCGCGTCGACCACGCCGGGCAGGTCCAGCAGGCGCTGCTCGGCATCGCGTCGACGTTCGCCGTCGCCGCGCAGCGCTTCGACCAGCATCAGTCGCTCCGTCACCGCCTGGGTATCGCCCTGCAGCTGACGCAGCGCTTGCTGCAGCGCACTGGCCTGGCTCTGGCCCCAGGCGCTGGCCAGCTGCGTCCGTTGCTCCTGCTCGGCATTCTGCAGGCCCAGCCAGAGCAGCGCTGCCGCTGCGCCGAGGCCGATCAGGCTGCTCGCCAGGCCGCCGAGCAAGGGTTTGATATTGATGCCGCTGCGCTTGCTGCGGGTCTCGGCCGGGTTCAGTACGCCTGAATCCTTGGCGGTGCGCTTGAAGAGTGCCATGAAGCTCCTCGGATCATCCTGAAAGAAGTAAGCGGGGGTATCGCTCAGTGGCTGCCGGAGTGGCCGAATCCGCCGGCGCCGCGATCACTGCTGTCGAAGCTGTCGACCAGTTCGAAACGCGCCTGCACCACCGGCACCAGCATCAGCTGCGCGATGCGCTCGCCGACGGCGATGGTGAATGCGCTCTGGCCGCGGTTCCAGCAGGACACCATCAGCTCACCCTGGTAGTCCGAGTCGATCAGCCCGACCAGGTTGCCGAGCACGATGCCGTGCTTGTGGCCGAGGCCCGAACGCGGCAGGACCAGCGCGGCCAGGGTCGGGTCGGCGATGTGGATGGCCAGGCCGGTGGGGATCAACAGGGTCTGGCCGGGCTCCAGGACTGTGTCCTGCTGCAGCATGGCGCGCAGGTCGAGACCGGCCGAGCCAGGTGTGGCGTATTCGGGCAGTGGGAAGTCCCGACCGAGGCGCGGGTCGAGGATCTTGGCTTGGAGTGCGTGCATGTCAGGACTCTTTGTAGCGCTCGGCGATGAAGGCCACCAGCGCACGGGCAATATGCCCCTTGCTGGCCTGGCCGAAGCGGGTTTCGTGCTGTTGGCGGTCGATCACGCTGACCGCGTTGTCTTCGCTGTTGAAGCCGATGCTGGGGTTGGCCACGTCGTTGGCGACGATCAGGTCGAGGTTCTTGTCGCGCAGCTTGCGGGCGGCATATTCGAGAAGATTCTCGGTCTCCGCGGCGAAGCCGACGCAGAACGGGCGATCCGCACGGCCTGCAAGGGTGGCGAGGATGTCCGGGTTGCGCACCATCTGCAGCAGCAGGCCATCGCCAGTGCTGGGGTCTTTCTTCAGTTTATGGGGGGCTACCACTTCCGGACGGTAATCGGCGACGGCTGCCGCGGCGATGAGGATGTCGCAGGGCATCGCCGCTTCGCAGGCCGCGAGCATGTCACGGGCACTGACCACGTCGATGCGCTGCACACGATCGGGAGTGGGCAGGAACACCGGGCCGGTCACCAGGGTGACCCGCGCGCCGGCTTCGGCAGCGGCCTCGGCGAGGGCGAAACCCATCTTTCCCGAGCTGTGGTTGGTGATGTAGCGCACCGGGTCGATGTTTTCCTGGGTGGGGCCGGCGGTGATCAGCAGATGCTTGCCGGTCAGCATGCCGGTCTCGAAGCAGTCGGCGGCGGCGCGCGCCAGCTCCTCGGCTTCGAGCATGCGCCCCATGCCGATGTCGCCGCAGGCCTGGCTGCCGGAGCCGGGTCCGAACAGGCGAATGCCACGTGCCAGCAGCTGCTCACGATTGGCCTGGGTAGCGGGGTCGGCCCACATGGCCTGGTTCATGGCCGGTGCCAGGGCGACCGGGGCGTTGGTCGCCAGCACCACGGTGGTCAGCAGATCATTGGCGACGCCCTGAGCAAGGCGGGCCATGAGGTCGGCGGTGGCCGGCGCGATCAGCACGAGGTCTGCCCAGCGAGCCAGTTCGATGTGCCCCATGGCCGCTTCCGCCGCGGGGTCGAGCAGGTCCAGGTGGACGGGATGGCCGGAGAGCGCCTGCAGGGTGAGGGGGGTGATGAACTCGCGCCCGCCCTGGGTCATCACCACCCGGACTTCGGCGCCATGGTCGCGCAGGCGGCGGACCAGTTCGGCGCTCTTGTAGGCGGCGATGCCGCCGCCGACGCCCAGGACGATGCGTTTACGATACAGCCGCTGCATAGGCCTGCCTTGTTATCTGGTAGGGATGTCCGGAGTGAGAACCAGGTCTGAAGTTGCCCGGTGCCCCGGAAAAATGACGGGCTAAGATAGCACAGCGCCCACAGCGGAAAAGTGGGCCTGCTCGACAGGGAGATGACATGAGCATACGTGACTGGCCGGCGTCGGAGCGGCCGCGGGAGAAGCTTCTCGATCAGGGCGCGGCCGCGCTTTCCGATGCCGAATTGCTGGCGATATTCCTGCGCACCGGCGTCGCCGGAAAGAGCGCGGTGGACCTGGCTCGCTACCTGCTCGCCGAGTTCGGCAGCCTGCGCGCGTTGCTGGAGGCGGATCTCGATCAGTTCAGCGCACACCTGGGGCTTGGACCGGCCAAGTTCGCCCAGTTGCAGGCCGTGCTGGAGATGGGGCGCCGGCACCTGGCCGAACGGCTGCGCCGCGATTCGGCACTGGAATCGCCGCAGGCGGTACGCGATTACCTCAAGGCGCGCCTGCGCCACGAACCGCACGAGCTGTTCGGCTGCCTGTTTCTCGACGCCAAGCACCGGGTCCTGGCCTTCGAAGTGTTGTTCCACGGCACCATCGACGGCGCCAGCGTCTACCCTCGGCAGGTGGTCAAGCGTGCCCTGGCGCAGAACGCGGCGGCGGTGATCCTCACCCACAACCACCCGTCGGGCGTGGCCGAGCCGAGCCAGGCCGACCGTCAGCTGACCCAGCGGCTGAAAGACGCCCTGGCGCTGATCGACGTGCGGGTGCTCGATCATTTCATCGTCGGTGACGGCGAGCCGCTGTCGATGGCCGAATATGGCTGGATGTGAGCGTCGCTACGCCAGCAGCGGTACCAGCAGCAGCGGACCGAGCACCAGCAGGACGAAGCGGCCGTTCCAGCCGAAGGCGATGCGCCACGGGGAGATCCCCGCGTGGCGCGCCAGCATCAGCGCCGACGGCCCATAGGGCGACAGCAGCATCGCCAGAGAAAAACCCACCAGCAGCGCCACCGCCGGCTGCATCACCGCGACGCCGTGGCCCGCCAGCTGGGCCAGCAGTGCGGCGCACAGGCTCAGCGAGATGATCGGCGCGACACCCAGCAGCGCCAGCGCGATGATGGCGAGCATGCCGATGGCGCCGAGGCCGAACAGCGCCAGGGGCGTACTGCTGAAATGACCTGCCAGACGTTCGACCGGAATCAGGATGGCGGTCAGCCCGCCCAGCAAGGCGGAGCAGGCGAAGATGAAAGTCTCGTTACGCATTCCGGCAAGGGTGTCACGTACCTCGCCGTAGACGGCGGTTGGCGAGCCGCCCTGGTGCAGTAGCAGGCCGATCACGGCGAGCGGCACCAGCAGCATCGCTGCCTGGGTCGCTGACAGCCAGGTCAGGCTGGCCAGCAGAGCGATCAGCGCAATGCCCAGGAGGCTGCCATACAGCAGCCTGCGCAGCTCACCGGCTGGCGTGGGCGGCCGTTCGCTGCCCATCTGCAGCTGATGCAGCCGGTGATTGTCCATCGTCCAACCGACCACTAGCAGGATCGCCGCACAGAGCAGCCCGAACGGCAGCAGTGCGCTCCAGCTGAGCCCCGGCAGCTCGCGAGTGAGGATCGCCACGGCAACGCTGGTGGGCGCCAGCAGAGGCACCAGGGCGAAGCCACGCAGTGCCGTGACCATCACCCCGCGGGCGCCCTCGCGCCGCTGTGCCGGACTGTAGCCGCGGCCGTCCAGATGACGTTCCAGCGAGCCGCAGACCAGGTTGAGCATGCCGAAGCTCAGCACAGAACTGATGGCGAAGGTGCTCAGCAGATAGCTCGGGTAGAGGCGCCGGCGCGGTTGTCGCAGCAGCAAGCGGTGCAGCTCGCCCAGTTGTGGCAGCCGCTTGACTGCGCAGTGCGCGAGCCCCAGCGCGCCGATGAACGCGCCGTAATAGGCAGCGGCAGCCAGCATCCGCTGCGCCTGTTCCCAACTGGGCGTGCCAAGCAGCAACCAGTAAGCGAGCAGGCCGAGCGTGACCAGCCCCAGCCGGCGCGGGTAGGGCATCAGCGAGCGCCAGTGCCACAGGAAGAACAGTACCAGCAGGGCGCCGCTGATCACGCTCGGCCATTGCAGGCGGGAGACCAGCGCGAACAGCTCGCAGGCAAGCGCCAGTGGCAGCAAGGCCAGCATCGGTCAGGGCAGCTCGCTGCGCAGCTTGCCGCGCTGGTAGACGCCTTCACCAAAGGCCAGCAGGCGATCTTGCTCGTCCAGCAGGTCGCAGCTGGCCATGAATACCTTGTGCCCGGAGGAGCGGCAGCGTGCCACCGCGCGGATGCGGCTGCCGGCTGGCGCCGGTGCGCTGAAGTTGACGTTCATCGACAGGGTGGTCGCCACGCGGCGCTGGTCCGCCTGCTCGGTCCAGATGCCGCACAGGCCCATCGCCACGTCGAGCAAGGTTGCGCTGACGCCGCCGTGCAGGTTGCTGGCGTTGTTCAGGTGACGCGGCTGCAGCAGCAGTTCGATCACCACCCGCTCGGGGCCGTACTCGGTCAGGCGGCAGCCGAGATCCTGAAAGAAGCCGGTTATGGAGGCTTCGACCTGCAGGCGTGAATGCTCGGACATAAGGGCGTATCGGTAGGAAGTTGCGCCGCAGAGTGGCAGCCTTTAGCCTGCTGGTCAACCTGACGGAATGTCATTCCGCACTGCGGAATATGCGGTGTGTGAGGAGGGGTTTGGGATGTTCGAACGTATCGGAATCATCGGTGCCGGCGCCATGGGGCGGGGCATCGCTCAGCTGTTTGCCAGCGCGGGCAAGCAGGTGTGGCTCTACGATGCGCGCGGCGAGTCGGTCGCCGAGGCGCTGCGTTTCAATCGCGAGCTGCTGGAGCGCAGCCTGGCCAAGGGCCGCCTGAGCACCGAGGCGCTCGACGCAACCCTGGCGCGGATGCGGCCGGCGTCGACGTTGCAGGAGCTGGCCGGTTGCGACCTGCTGATCGAGGCCATCGTCGAGAATCTCGAGGCCAAACAGGCGCTGTTCGTCGAACTGGAGGCGCTGGTTGCCGAGGACGCGGTACTGGCGACCAATACCTCGTCACTGTCGGTCACGCGGATCGCCGCGGCCTGCCGGCACCCGCAGCGGGTGGCCGGTTTCCATTTCTTCAACCCGGTGCCGTTGATGAAACTGGTGGAAGTGGTGCGCGGCGAGCGCAGCGATCCGCAGGTGATCGAGCGGCTGGTCAAGCTGGCCGAAGAGGCCGGGCATTTCCCTGCGATCACACCGGATACTCCCGGTTTTCTGGTCAACCATGCCGGTCGCGCCTACAGCACCGAGGCGCAGCGCATCCTCGCCGAGGGCATCGCTGATGCCGAGCAGATCGACCGAATCCTGCGCGACGGCCCGGGCTTTCGCATGGGGCCGTTCGAACTGTTCGACCTCACCGGTCTGGACGTCTCTCACGCCGTGATGGAGTCGGTGTACCAGCAGTTCTACCAGGACCCACGCTATACGCCGTCCTACCAGGCAGCGCAGCGGGTCGCGGCCGGTCTGCTCGGGCGCAAGAGCGGCCAGGGCTATTACCGCTACGACAATGGCCAGCAGATGCGAACGCCGGCGCCGGCCCTCGAGCCAGTCCCGGTGGACCGCCCGTTCTGGCTGGACAGCCAGGACGCCGAGCTGCGCGGTTGGCTGGCAGCCTTGCTGGGCCAGACGGGTGCGCAGCTGGAGTCGGGTGAGACGCCGTCGGAACGGGCCATCTGCCTGATCACTCCTTTGGGTGAGGACGCCAGCTCGATGATCGCGCGTCTGGGTTTGCCGGCGGCGCGTTGCGTCGCCTACGACCTGTTTAGCGATCGCGAACGGCGGCACGTGCTGATGCGTACGCCTGCGCTCGACCCCGCGCTGGAAGCCCAGGCGCGGCAGGCGCTGGGTGGCGACGGCGTGCCGGTGGAGGTGATCAACGATTCGCCGGGGTTCGTCAGTCAGCGCGTCGTGGCCAGCATCGTCAACCTGGGCTGCGAGATCGCGCAGAAGGGCATCGCCGATCCGCATACGCTGGACCGGGCAATTACCTTGGCGCTGGGCTACCCGAAGGGACCGCTGGGTTTCGCCGAGCATTATGGTGCGGCGCGCGTCCTCGCCATTCTCGAGGCGATGCAGGCCTGCTATGGCGGTGAGGCGCGCTACCGGCCGAGCCCCTGGCTGCGCCGGCGGGTACAGCTCGCGCTGCCCCTGAGCGCGCCGGAGCGGGGGTCGGCACCCTAGTTGTCGAGGCGACCGGAGGCGCGCGGTGGCGCCTTCAGTTTGTCCGGCCGCGGCCGTTAAGCCTGGGGTGAGCCTTCGATAACGGCACGGTGCTACTAAGGCACTACTGTTCTTTGTCGGAGGCTGTGGGTACAACGTCGGATCAATCCGACAAGAACAAGAGGCCCGTCCATGAGCCCCGCCAACCGCCACCCCAAGGCCATCGTGTTCCATGTAGCGCTGATCGTCGGTCTGCTGCTCATGCATTACTGGCTGGCCCCGCCCCTGCTGTTGACGGCGCTGTTGCTGCTCGCCGCGGCGCTATGGCCCTGGTTCACCGTCTGGCGCGCGGCAGACGACGGCTCGACGGCTGCCGATACGCCGCCGGCGTTCAGTGAGCTGACCAAGAATTTGTCGCGCAACACCTGCCACAACGCGCTTTCCGCCGCTCAGGTCGCCTTCAGCGCCGAGCAGCTCGCCAGCCGCCTGCAGTCGCAGCTCAAGGCAGTGAGCGAAATCGCCAACGGTGCCGAGGCGATTGCGGCCACCGAGCAGGACAGCGCCGAGCGCGCCCGACACACGCTGGACGCCGCGCAGTCGGTGCGTCAGCGCAGCGATGCCGGTCAGGCCGAGTTGCAGCGCGCCATCGAGCGGATGCAGCAGCTCAGCGCGCAGACCCATGCCAGTCGCGAGCTGATCGATGGCCTGTCCGCCCGCACCGAAGAGATTCGCCGGATCACCGACGTGATCCAGTCCATTGCCAGCCAGACCAATCTGCTCGCGCTCAACGCAGCCATCGAGGCCGCCCGCGCCGGCGAGGCGGGGCGCGGGTTTGCCGTGGTGGCCGACGAGGTGCGCAGCCTGGCGGCGCGTACCTCCAGCGCCACCGAAGAAGTGGGGCGCATGGTGGCCGACATTCGCCAGCAGAGCGAAGCGGTGGTCAGCTACATCCAGCGCCAGGCCAACGAGCTGGACGCCGCCGCCGAGCAGATCGCCACCACCGGCGAGCAGCTCAGCGGCATCGCCGGGCTGGCCGGCAGCGTCGAGTCCCAGGTGGAGCAGATCACCACCGGCACCGCCGACAACCATCAGCGCCTGACCGGGCAGTTCGTCGCCCTCGACCAGCTGCGCGCCGACGCACTGGACAGCGAGAAACAGACCCGCCAGCTGGAGCAGGCCGCCGAGCGGCTGGTGGCCCAGGCCGAGAGTGCCAGCGAGCAGCTCGCCGAGGTGCAGCTGGACGACTATCACCAGGCCATGTTCGATCTGGCGCGGCAGGGCGCTGCGGCCATCGCCGAGCGGTTCGAGGCGGACATCCAGGCCGGGCGGGTCAGCCTCGATGATCTCTTCGATCGCAACTACCGGGCGCTGCCCAATACCGACCCGGTGAAGTACCAGACGCGCTTCGACAAGTATGCCGACGAGGTTCTGCCAGCGATCCAGGAGCCGCTGCTGCAGCGGCATCCGGCACTGGTCTACGCCATCGCGACGACCCCGGAAGGCTATGTGCCGACCCACAATCGTGCCTTCAGCCAGCCGCCGGTGGGCAATCCGGAGATCGATCGGGTCAAGAGCCGCAGCAAGCGGCTGTTCAACGATCGCACCGGCGGCCGCTGCGGCAGTCATCAGCGGCGCCTGCTGTTGCAGACCTACAGTCGCGACACCGGCGAGCTGATGCATGATCTGTCGGTGCCGATCATGGTTCGCGGACGCCACTGGGGTGGGCTGCGGCTGGGCTATCGCCCCGAGCAATAAGGCCGATCCCGAGGTTGGCGCGATCACCCTGGCCCCTGTGCAGCTGCACGGGCCAGGGAGCGACTAAGCTTGCTGGCTACTGGTTCTGCGGAGATGCAGCCGATGAAGACGCTCACCGATCACCTCGCGCAATACGCGGCCTACCACCGCGACCCGCGCAACCTGCTCACCCATTTCGTTGGCATTCCCCTGATCGTAGTGGCCGTGGCCGTGCTGCTGTCGCGCCCCGGCATCGCCTGGGCGGGCCTGTGGCTCAGTCCGGCGGCGCTGGTGTCGCTTGTCGCCGCGCTGTTCTATCTGCGTCTGGACCTGCGCTACGGCATGCTGATGAGCGCCGTGCTGGCGCTCTGCCTGTGGCTGGGTGCGCTGGCCGCCGGAGCGGGCACGGCGCTCTGGCTGGGTATCGGCGTGGGGCTGTTCGTGGTCGGCTGGATCATCCAGTTCATCGGCCACTATTTCGAGGGGCGCAAGCCGGCGTTCATCGACGACCTCAGCGGGCTGATCATCGGGCCGCTGTTCGTCGCGGCCGAACTCGGCTTCATGCTCGGGTTGCGTGAGCCGCTGCGCCTCGCCATCGAGGCGCGGGTCGGGCCGGTGCGTCTGCGCCACACGGCCGCTCACGGCTGACGGTCCTCAGGGCTTGGCAGCCATCCACTGGTCGCTGAGGCTGCGCGTATGGCGGTCGACCATGATCGGCGCGAACGGGCGGCCCGAGGCGGTTGTGAGGTTGTTGCTGGCGCTGTTCATGTCCTGCAGCGCCACCCGGAGGAAATCCCAGCGGGTCTTGAGCTTGGCCAACAGCGGGTCGCGCTTGCCGTCCAGCTCGGCGAGCTGGGCGTCGATGGCCGGCACCAGGTGGCGCTCATCCTGGCCGAGGTAGGTATCCGGCTGTTCGCGGGCGATTTCGAAGGAGCCGATATAGGCGCGGCTGAGGTATTGCACGGCAAGGTATTCGACCTTGGCCGGCAGTTCGGCCTGGCTGTCGGCGCCCTGCTGGGCGCGCACGGCCGTGAGGAAATCGCGTAGCGCCTTGCTCATCTGCAGCGGAAAGCCCCAGGGCATGTCGTCTTCGGCGGTGCCGAAGCTCGCACCTTCGCGAAGCCGGGCCAGCAGTTCCTGATGGCTTTCGCGTAATGCGCTGGTGGGGTTGGGTACCTGCATCAGGGCGGCGTTCAGCGCCCGCAGATCGTCTTCCAAGCGCAGCAGGTGTGCCTTCTGAAACCCTTCGCCACGGTAGAGCAGCAGGCTGCTAGTGGCGCGGTTGGCGTGAATCTGCATGTTCTGCAGCGGGGTGGTCGGCTCGGCAGCCTCGGTGAGGCCGGGCAGCATGCCGAGGATCAGCAATAACCAGAAGCGAGTGAAACGGTCCATTGTCGTGCTCCTTTTTTATTTTTATAGAAGCGATGCGTGCGTGGCAGCAGCATTCCTGAGCCTAACGGACCACTGGCTATCTGGTATCACCCCAAAGAATGATTTGCAGGGGGAGGACATAAGGACGGAGATGTGCTGCAGCTGACGCGCCGGCAGGTACTCGCTGCGCAGTCACCGGCGGCAGGGCGGTCCAGAGCGGATGCTAGAGCATCTTCTCCAGTCCGATCACGTCGGCGAACCAGGCGTTGAAGCGTCGCCAGAGCCCGCCGGGCTCCTTCTCCAGCACGCGCAGGCGACCGCCGTCCTCGGCGATCCAGACCAGCTGCTGGCGCCCGTCGCGCTCCTCCAGGCGTACCTCGTAGCTGAGCGCGGGCGACATGCCCTCCAGGGTCAGGCGATGGACCTCGCGGGCCAGCTCATGGCTTTCCACCAGCACGCCGACTTCGCTGTTCCAGAGCACCGAGCGCGGATCGAAATTCAGCGAGCCGATGAATACCTTTTCCTGATCGAACACTGCCGCCTTGCTGTGCAGGCTGGATTCGGACTCGCCGAGAAAGCTGTAGGACGGCTCCTGTTGCGGCTGCCGGCGCAGCTCGAACAGGCGCACGCCATGCTCCAGCAGTTCGCGGCGGTAGGGTGCATAACCACCGTGCACGGCCGGCACGTCGGTCGCCTCCAGCGAATTGGTGAGGATGCGTACCGTCACCCCCGCACCGGCGCGCTCGGCCAGGTACTCCACGCCACTGGCGGTCGGCACGAAGTAGGCCGATATCAGTGTCAGCTCGCGGCTCACCGCTTGCATGGTCGGTGCCAGCTGAGTGGTCAGCAGCAGCGAGGTGGCCGGTATGCCCTCGGCGAGCAGCTTCTCCGGGGCATCCCACATCGCCTCGCCCGGTGCCCAGATGAGCTCATCGAGCCATTGCTGCAGCTGCGGCTCCTGTTTGTACTGCATCAACCGCTGGTACTGCTCGCTGTTGTCCTGCCGCGCCTGCTGCAGGTAGTCGCGCAGTTGCCGGCGGGCCTTGTCCAGGCCGCTGGCCTTCGGTTGCCACCAGAGAAAGCGCTGGATCGGCACGCTCAGCTGATTGTTCCAGTACTCGTCGAAACTCCGCGCCAGCTGCTCGGCCACCGGGCCGGCGCCAAGCAGGTCGATGTCGGTGAAGTTCATCGCCTGGTCGGCCTCGAAGTACTCGTCCCCCAGGTTGCGCCCGCCAACGATGGCCAGGCTGCCGTCGACCAGCATGAGCTTGTTGTGCATGCGCCGATGCTGCAACGACAGGTGCAGCAGGCGGCCCATGGTTCGGGTAATCGCGTTGCTGCGGCCCAGGTGCAGCGGGTTGAAGACGCGGATCTGGACGTTGGGATGGGCGGCGAGGGCGCCGATGCGGTAGTCCTGGCCGTCGCTGGTGGTGTCGTCCAGCAGCAGGCGTACACGAACGCCACGGTCAGCCGCCTGCAGCAGCTCGTCGATGAGTGCGCGGGTGGTCAGGCCGTCATGGACGATGTAGTACTGCACGTCCAGGCTGAGCTGGGCGGCGCGGATCATTTCGCTGCGGGCCGTGAAGGCCTCGGTGCTCTCGGCCAGCAGGCGAAAGCCGGAGTAGCCGTCCGGCTGGGAGGCAGCGAGCTGCTGTATCCGCCGGCCGAGGGGAGAGGCGTCGGGGGCGACCGAGTAGGACTCGGTCGGGGCTGGATGGCTGGCGCAACCGGCCAGCAGCACGAGCAGCAACAGCGTCAGATAGGCGCGCAAGGTTTCTCCGGGTCTGCATCCATTCGTTCCATGCTTGGACGCTGCGCTTCGTCGGAAAATTCAGAAGCGATCCTTCAGCCGATACCAGAGCATGCCCATGGCCAGCAGCGGCGAGCGCAGCAGGCGGCCACCGGGAAAGGTCGGGTGCGGCACCTTGGCGAACAGATCGAAGCCATGGCTCTGCTGCGCCGTGATGGCTTCGGCCAGCAGGCGACCAGCCAGATGAGTGGCATTCAGCCCGTGCCCGGAATACGCCTGGGCGTAGAACACGTTGGGCTGCTCGGGCAGGCGCCCGATCTGCGGCAGGCGATTGGCGCCGATGCCGATCATGCCGCCCCACTGGTAGTCGATGCCGATGCCGATCAGCTGCGGGAACACCTCGAGCATCTTCGGCTGCATGTAGGCGGCAATGTCTTTCGGGTCGCGGCCCGAATAGTGGCAGGCGCCGCCGAACAGCAGACGGCCGTCAGCCGAGAGGCGGAAGTAGTCGAGCGCCACGCGCTGGTCGCAGACTGCCGTATTCTGCGGCAGCAGTTCGCGGCACAGCGGTTCGGGCAGGCGCTCGGTGGCGATGATGTAACTGCCGGCCGGCAGCACTTTGCCGGCGAGCTTCGGCTGCAGGCCGTTGAGGTAGGCGTTGCAGGCGAGCACCAGGGTTTCTGCCTGCACCACGCCATTGGCCGTGTGGACCTTGACCTGCTGGCCATACTCGATGCGTTCGACCTTCGAATGCTCGAACAGGCGTACGCCCAGCGACTGCGCCGCGGCCGCCTCGCCAAGCGCCAGATTCAGCGGGTGCAGGTGCCCGGAGCCCATATCCAGCAGGCCGCCGAGGTAACGCTGCGAGCCGATCACGGTGGCTAGGTTCGGTCGCGATACCCGTTGCAGCGGATGCGGATAACCCAGGCGCAGCAGGTCGGAATAGTCTTCGTCGAAGCCCTTGAGGTGACGCGGCTTGGTTGCCAGGTCGCAATAACCCCAGGTCAGGTCGCAATCGATGGCATAGCGTTCGATGCGCTGGCGAACGATCTCCACCGCCTCGAAGCCCATGCGCTTGAGCTCATCCACACCCTCTTCGCCGAGGATGTTGGTGAACTGCTCGACATCATGGCCGACGCCGCGGATCAGCTGGCCGCCGTTGCGCCCGCTGGCGCCCCAGCCGATGCAGTGCGCTTCCAGCAGGATGACGCTGAGCCCGCGTTCGGCCAGTTCGATGGCGGTATTGAGGCCGGAGAAGCCGCCACCGACGATGCACACGTCGGCCCGCTGTTCGCCCTGCAGGGGCTCGAAGGACAGCTCGCGGTTGACGCTCGCGGCATAGTAGGAAGGTGCATGGTCGCTGGTGTTCGAAGCGGATGCACGATGATTCACTGAAGTGTCATGAAAGGTCTGCATCTTTCTAGGGTAGACCGGAGCGGTGCTGCGGGGCAAAGGCGAGCTGGACCGACGGTGCCACGACTGGCTTGTCGCGGCACATCCGGATATGCATCCGGAGGCTCTAGTCCGGGACCGGCAGGTCGAGGGACTCCTTGATCTCTTCCATCACGATATAACTCTTCGATTCCCGCACGTGGGGCAGCTTCAGCAGGATGTCGCCAAGCAGCTTGCGGTAGGAGGCCATCTCCGAAATCCGCGCTTTGACCAGGTAATCGAAATCACCGGACACCAGATGGCACTCCAGTACATGGGGTAGCTTGAGCACCGCGCGGCGGAATTCCTCGAAAATGTCGCCGGACTTGTACGCCAGGCTGATCTCGACGAACACCAGCAGACCGGCCTTCAGATGCTGCGGATTCAGCCGCGCCGAATAGCCCATGATGATGCCCTCGCGCTCAAGGCGCCGGACCCGCTCGGTGCAGGGCGTGGTGGACAGGCCGACGCGCTCGCCCAGTTCGGTGAACGGCAGACGCCCCTCGGCTTGCAGGATGCGCAGGATATGACGATCGATCTTGTCCAGTTCGCGTCGGGTCTGATGGCGAGTTCGCAAGGGAAATACGCTCCAAATAAAGCGGCTCTGGCGTGAATTATGGCCAAAGATAGCTTTTTATATGGTGAATAACACTGCTTAAGCCTTTTTATACTCCGAATCAATAGTGAATCCGGAAAAGCCTGTTCGAGCGGGCGGGAGGCTGCAATGCGTGTACTGGTACTGGGTAGCGGAGTCGTCGGCACCGCCAGCGCCTACTATCTGGCGCGGGCCGGTTTCGAGGTGGTTGTGGTCGATCGGCAACCGGCCGTGGCAATGGAAACCAGCTTCGCCAATGCCGGCCAGGTGTCGCCGGGTTATGCCTCTCCCTGGGCCGCGCCGGGTGTGCCGCTGAAGGCGATGAAGTGGCTGCTGCAGCGTCATGCGCCGCTGGCCATCAAGCTTACCGGTGATATCGACCAGTACCTGTGGATGGCGCAGATGCTGCGCAACTGCACTGCGGCGCGTTATGCGGTGAACAAGGAGCGCATGGTGCGATTGTCCGAGTACAGTCGCGACTGCCTCGACGAGCTGCGCGCCGAAACCGGTATCGCGTACGAAGGGCGCCAGCTCGGTACCACGCAGCTGTTCCGCACTCAGGCCCAGCTGGATGCAGCGGCCAAGGACATCGCCGTGCTGGAGCGCTCCGGCGTGCCGTACGAACTGCTCGATCGCGCCAGTATCGCACGGGTCGAACCCGCCCTGGCCAAGGTCTCGCACAAGCTCAGTGGGGCCCTGCGTCTGCCCAACGACCAGACCGGTGACTGCCAGCTCTTCACCACCCGTCTGGCGGAGATGGCCCGAGCCCTGGGCGTCGAGTTCCGTTTCGAGCAGAACATCCAGCGTCTGGAACATGCCGGCGACCGCATCGCCGGGGTGTGGATCGACGGCAAGCTGGAAACTGCCGATCGCTACGTGCTGGCCCTGGGCAGCTACAGCCCTCAGATGCTCAAGCCGCTGGGCATCCGCGCGCCGGTCTACCCGCTCAAGGGCTATTCGCTGACCGTGCCGATCAGCGATCCGGCGATGGCGCCGCAGTCCACCGTGCTCGACGAGACCTACAAGGTCGCCATTACCCGCTTCGACCAGCGCATCCGCGTTGGTGGCATGGCGGAGATCGCCGGCCACGACCTGTCGCTCGACCCGCGTCGGCGGGAGACCCTGGAAATGGTGGTGGGAGACCTCTATCCGCAGGGCGGGGATCCGTCCGACGCGGTATTCTGGACCGGCCTGCGACCGGCCACGCCCGATGGCACTCCGATCATCGGCGCGACCCCGTATCGCAACCTGTTCCTCAACACCGGTCACGGCACACTGGGCTGGACCATGGCCTGCGGCTCTGGCCGGGTGCTCGCCGATCTGCTCGCCTCCAAGCGGCCGCAGATCAGCACCGAGGGCCTGGATATCTTCCGTTACGGCAAGCACAAGGAGAATCACAAACATGCCCATCCGGCGGCTGCACACTGAGACGCGCTACAGCGAGGCGGTGATTCACAACGGCGCGGTCTATCTGTCCGGGCAACTGGCCGATGACCTGACCGGAGACATCCGTCAGCAGACCCGCGAGACGCTTGCCAGCATCGAGCGCCTGCTGGACGAGGCGGGCACCAGCAAGGCCCGCCTGCTCTCGGCGACCATCCACCTCAAGGATATCGCGGGCGACTATGCCGGGATGAACGAGGTATGGGACGCCTGGCTGCCCTCGGGCACCGCGCCGGCGCGGACCACCGTTCAGGCACTGATGTACGCCCCTGATGTGCGGGTGGAAATCACGGTCGTCGCTGCGATGCCCGACTTGGCAGGCCCGGTACTCTGACCATCGGCCGCGTGCCGCGCGACGAGCCGCCCGGTACGCGTGTTGTAAATTCTGAACGCCATTGCCATCATAAGCCCCCTCATCGCTTCGCTCTTGAAAGGGGGCTCCCGTATTGGACGTCGGTGTTCGACTGCAAACCATCCGCAAGCTCAAGGGCCTGTCCCAGCGCGAACTCGCCAAGCGCGCCGGCGTCACCAACAGCACCATTTCCATGATCGAGAAGAACAGCGTCAGCCCGTCGATCAGCTCGCTGAAAAAGGTGCTGAGCGGCATTCCGATGTCGCTGGTGGAATTCTTTTCCCCTGACTTCGATCAGGACAGCGATACCCAGGTGGTCTACAAGGGCAGCGAACTGATCGATATTTCCGACGGCGCGGTGAGCATGAAGCTGGTGGGCAAGGCGCACCCCGGTCGTGCCATCGCCTTTCTCGACGAAACCTATCCGCCGGGCTCCGATACCGGCATGGACATGCTGTCGCACCAGGGCGAAGAGGCCGGCATACTGGTCGAGGGGCGCCTGGAGCTGACGGTGAGCGGCCAGGTCTACGTGCTGGAAAGCGGCGACAGCTATTACTTCGAGAGCAACAAGCCGCATCGTTTCCGCAATCCGTTCGATGTGCCGGCGCGGCTGATCAGCGCCACCACACCGGCGAATTTCTAACGCGGGCAGCGCGTCTCGTTCGAAAGTTCGATGCGACAAAGCGTCGCTGGGAATAGCTGGGCCTTTCGTATTGTTTCAGCCGGCATGGCTTGCCGGTATACTGACCGCCGCTCGCGATACCGTGGCCGCGGGCGTGTCTAGCCACAATGAGGGTGTAAGGTGAACCTGATTAAGAAGATCCTGGTAGCACAGACTGCCGTATTGGCCCTGTGGGCAATGAGCGCTCAGGCTGCGACCGACGAAGCAATCGCCGAGCGCCTCAAGCCGGTGGGCGAAGTATGTATCCAAGGTGAAGAGTGCGCAGCCGCTGGTGCCGGTGCTGCCGCAGCCGCCGGTGGTGCAGCTCGCAGCGGTTCCGACGTGTATGGCAAGTTCTGCACTGCCTGCCACGGCTCCGGTCTGTTGAACGCACCGAAGACCGGTGACAGCGCCGCCTGGTCCGCCCGTGCCGACGCTGCCGGTGGTCTGGACGGCCTGCTCAAGCACGCCATCAGCGGCATCAACGCCATGCCGCCGAAGGGCACCTGTGGCGACTGCTCCGATGACGAGCTGAAGGCCGCCATCCAGCACATGTCCGGCCTCTGATCGAGCGCCGCGTCATCAGCAAAGCCGCCTCCGGGCGGCTTTGTCGTTTCTGGAGGGAGCAAAGCGCGGCTGCCTCGAGTCGAAACGGATAGGCCGATCGGCCTGACTCATCGACCCGAGCAGGAGGCCCCGCATGCCCAGTACCGCGCCGCATCCCGAACAGCTGCAGCTCTGTAGTGACGGGCGCACGCCCAACAGCCCGCACCCGGTGCTGATCTATCGCCAGCTACCCTTGGCGGGGCCGAGCCCGGCCGAGGCGTTCGAGCGATTGTTCGACAGCCATCTGTGGCCCTCCGCCTGGCGCGGAACGGTTTACGACTACCACCATTACCATTCCACCGCCCACGAAGTGCTCGGCGTGGCCAGCGGCTGGGCGCGGCTGATGCTCGGCGGGGAGAAAGGCGAGGAAGTCGAGCTGCGTGCCGGCGATGCGCTGGTATTGCCTGCCGGCACTGGCCATTGCGCACTGGAGGCCAGCGAGGATTTTCAGGTGGTAGCCGGTTATCCGCTGGATCAGCAGTACGACATGCAGCGCCCCGATGCGGCCAGCCATGATGCCTCGCGGGCACGCATCGCCCGCGTCGGCGTGCCCGTCAGCGATCCGCTGGCCGGCACGCAGGGCGCACTGGTGACGCTCTGGCGCGGGGAGGCCGCGCCGGTCAGCCGATGAGTCGGCGCCGGTCGCGCTCAGTCGATGAACTGCACCGCGCCGTCGGCCAGCGAGGCGACCCGGGCGAGTGACTCGACGCGGTAGCCAGCCTCTTCCAGTTCCTTGCGACCGGTCTGGAAGGATTTCTCGATGACGATGCCGAGACCGGCGATGCTGGCACCGGCCTGGTTGATGATCGAGATCAGACCCTTGGCGGCTTTGCCGTTGGCCAGGAAATCGTCGATGATCAGCACGCGGTCGTTGGCAGACAGGTGCTGCGTCGATACAGCGATGGTGCTTTCCACCTGCTTGGTGAACGAATAGACGGTCGCGGTGAGCAGATTGTCATGCAGGGTCAGCGACTGATGCTTGCGGGCGAAGATCACCGGTACGCCCAGCTCCAGGCCGGCCATCACGGCCGGTGCGATGCCCGAGGCCTCGATGGTGACGATCTTGGTGATCCCGTCATCGCGGAAGCGACGAGCGAATTCTCGGCCGATGGCCTGCATCAGCACCGGGTCGATCTGGTGATTGAGGAACGCGTCGACCTTGAGAACCCGGTCGGAAAGCACGATGCCATGACTGCGAATCTTATCTTTCAGCTGTTCCACGAACGCTACCTCAAGCGTGGGCGGCCGCGGCTTGCCTGACGCTCGGCGCGGTGGCGCTTCTGCCGTCACTGCGTTTCGCAGCCTGGAAAAGCCGCGCATTCTCGCTCAATTCGCGGCGCCGATCCAAGGGCGACGTTCAGCTGAGCGGTTCGATCGACAGGCGGCGAAAGCGCACGGCCTCGCCATGGTGCTGCAGCACGATGTGGCCGGCGGTGGCCTGTGCATACAACGGCTTGTCGGCGAACTTGCTGGTCCGAATCTGCATGCGCAGATCCGGGTCATCCAGGCGATAAGAAAGCACCATGCGGTTGTCCAGCCAGTGTTCGACGTCCGCGTCGCGAACCACCAGCGCACCTTCCATGAAACTGCCCGGTTCGATCGGCGTTTCCTGCTGCGTTGCCCGCAGGCCGTACAGGGCGCCGTTGCGTGTGGTCGGCTCGGCGCCGTCGGGATGCACGGCATCGTCCAGCAGCTGCATTTCCGGCCCGCTGTGCCAGGCGAGTTCGGCGGCCTCGTCGACGCGGTAGAACACCCCGGAGTTGCCGCCGACCGGCAGCGCGTATTCGAAACGCAGGATGAAGTTCGCGTAGCGCTCGCGGGATATCAGGTCGATCCGCGGCGCACCGACGATGGCGCACAGCTGCTCCTCGTCGCGGTACCAGCTGCCCTCGGGAAAATCGGCGCCGTGCCAGGCGCGCCACTGTGTTGCGTCGAGAATCATGCGTCGCTCCTATCCGAACAGTTGCTGCTTGCGCCGCAGCCAGCGGTAGCCGTACGGACCCAGCCGCAGCTGGAGCGGGGTGCCCTCGGGCTGCCCGTAGTCGCAGTCGGCGAGTACATCGACCATGTCCTGCAGGTCGTCGTCGGTGATCGTCACGGTGGTCTCGCGGTCCGCCAGATTCACCAGCATCAGCACCGTGGAGTCGTTGTCGTGGCGAATGGCGAACACGCTCGGGTCGTCCACCTCCACCGTGCGCCGCTTGCCGATGCCGATCTCGCGCAGGCCGATGCGGGTGCGGATCATGTTGCCGGTGCGCGCCATCAGCGAGTCGCTGCGCAGGGTCTGGGCGAATACGTTGACCCTGTCGAAGGCGAAGGGCCCTTCATCGATCACCGGGGCGATCAGCCGTTGCGCGTCGATGCAGGAGAAGCCGGCGTTGGGCTCGTTGGACCACTGCATCGGCGTGCGCACCGCCAGCCGTTCCGGGCGCTCGAGATCGTCGCCCATGCCGATTTCCTCGCCGTAGCGGATGATCGGCGTGCCAGGCAGGGAGAAGAGCAGGGCGTGGGTGGCGGCGATGCGTCGCTCGTCGCCGTCGAGCATGGGCGCCAGGCGTCGGCGAATACCGCGGTTGTAGGCGCGCATGTTCTGATCGGGGGCAAAGGTATCCAGTACCTCGTTGCGCTCATCCTCCTCCAGCCGGTCCAGGCTCAGCTCATCGTGGTTGCGAATCCACAGGGCGTATTGCGAATGGCTGGGTGGCAGCGGCTGGCTGTTCAGCGCGCGACAGAGCGGCTCGGCCTGCTGCCTGGCGAGGGCGAGGAACAGGTGGTTGTTGACCCAGAAGTCCAGCAGCAGGGTGACGCGGTCGGCCTCGTCACCGAAGTACTCGATGTACTTCTCCGGATCGGTATCGATCTCGCCGAGCAATACGGTCTCCGGGCGGCGCATGGTGACGAAGTCGCGCATGTGTTCCAGCACCCAGTAACCCTGGCGCAGGTCGCCACCGCCGGCCTGGCGCACCATGTGCACCGCGGCGTCGATGCGAAAGCCCGACACGCCCAGGCGTAGCCAGAACGACATGATCCGCTCGATCTCGTGGATCACCCGCGGGTTGGTCAGGTTCAGGTCCGGCTCATGCTTGTAGAACAGATGGCGATAGTACTGGCCGGCCTGCTCGTCCCAGGTCCAGACGCTGTCTTCCACCGTGGGAAAGATCGGCTCGATGGCGTCGTCCGGCTCGTCGGCCCAGATGTAGTAGTCGCGATAGGGCGAATCGCGGTCGCGGCGCGCTTCCCGGAACCAGCGGTGTTCGCTGGAGGTATGCTGCACGACCAGCTCGATGATCACGTGTAGACCCAGTTCCTCGGCCTTCTCCAGCAGGGCGACGATGTCGGCCAGGTCGCCGAAGCGCTCGGCCACCTGCAGATGGTCGCTGATGTCGTAGCCGGCATCCTCGAATGGCGACTGGTAGAAGGGCATGAGCCAGATCGCGGTGCAACCGAGGCCGCGAATGTAGTCGAGGCGCTCGGTGATGCCGCGCAGATCGCCGCAGCCATCGCCGTTGCTGTCACGGAACAGCGAGGGGTCGATCTGATAGATCACCGCGTTGCGGTACCAGAGTGGGCGCATGGTCAGGCCTCCGTGGGGCGCAGCACGAGTGCCTGGCCCGGGTTCAGGGTGCCGGCATAGGGCTCGCCTTCGCCGAGGCCGTCGCTGGCGATTTCCACCGTCCAGTCGCCACTCTGCGGGCAGGCATGCGCCGCTTCGGCGAAATTGATGCAGACCAGCCGCAGGTCATCGCCCAGCTGCCGGCGGTAGGCGAGCACCTCGGGGTGCGAGGGCAGTTCCTCGAAGTCGCCGTGCAGCAGCGCCGGGCTGGCCTCGCGCACTGCGAGCAGGCGCTGATAGAGGGCGAACATCGAGTTCGCCGCGCCGACCTGCCGTTCCGCGGCCAGCTCGTCGGCATCGGGCGGAAAGGGCAGCCAGGGTGAGGCGCCATTCCAGTCATGGGGCGGTTCGGCCAGCCAGGGAATGGGAGCACGACAGCCGTCGCGGCCGCCCGGGTCGATGCGCGCCTCGTCGGCGATGTGTGCGTCTACCAGGCCCAGTTCCTCGCCCTGGTAGATGAACGGCGTGCCGCGCAGCGTCAGCAACAGCACCGCGGCAGCGCGGGCAGCGCGCTCGGAGCCTTGGTAGCGGCTGCGCTGGCGCACATTGTCGTGGTTGGACAGCACCCAGGTCGGCCAGGCGCCGGCCGGCTGCAGCCAGTGCTCGACCTCACGGATGCAGGTGCGAAACAGCACCGGGTCCCAGGGCGCATCGAGTGGATTGAAGTTGAAGGCCAGGTGCAGCTCATCGCCGGCGCCGTAGTACTGCAGCACGCGCTCGGTGGAGCGGATGTTCACCTCGCCGACCAGCATGCGATCACCGGGATAGCTGTCGACCAGCTTGCGCAGGCCGCGCAGCACCTCGTGGCTGTAGGGCTGGTCGTTGAAGTCCGACAACGGCTGACCGGCCTGGCAGCGCGGATCGTCGGCGAAGCTCGGATCCTTGCCGGTGCAGTGAATGACGTCGATGCGAAAGCCATCGATGCCGCGATCGAGCCAGAAGCGCAGCACGTCGTGCATTGCCGCGACCACTTCGGGGTTGCGCCAGTTCAGGTCCGGCTGCTTGGCCAGGAACAGGTGCAGGTAGTACTGCTGGGTGTGCTCGTCCCAGGTCCAGGCGCTGCCGGCACCCAGCGCAGCGCGCCAGTTGTTCGGCTGGTCCCGCCAGATGTACCAGTCGCGCTTGGGGTTGTCCCGCGAGCTGCGCGACTCGACGAACCAGGGATGCTCGTCCGAGGTGTGATTGGGCACGAAGTCCAGCAGCACGCGGATATCGCGGGAGTGGGCCTCTGCGATCAGCCGGTCGATGTCGGCCAGCGAGCCGAACAGCGGGTCGATGTCGCAGTAGTCGCTGATGTCGTAGCCGGCATCGGCCATCGGCGAGCGGAAGATCGGCGATAGCCACAGGGCATCGACCCCCAGCCGCTTGAGGTAGTCGAGGTGCCGCAGTACGCCCTGGAGATCGCCGATGCCGTCGCCGTTGCTGTCAGCGAAGGATCGCGGGTAGATCTGATAAACGGTCGCACCCATCCACCACGGCGTTCGCGTTGTCTCGCTCATGCAGCGTACCCCCTGATTCGTCTGAGGTCGCGGCGGCTCGGCAACGCCGCCTTGTCAGCCATACGACTGGCAAGCGGGACACGGGTTCGCCACTTCCCTTGATCCCGGTCGGCTCATGGAGAACGCAAGGGTGGATACTGCGCCTAAGCTAACGACTGACTTTCAACCCCTCCGAGGAGATTTGCCATGCTGCGTATTGCCATCAATGGGTATGGGCGTATCGGTCGCGCGGTGGTGCGCGCGCTGTTCGAGCGCGGACTGCAGAATCAGGTGCAGGTGGTCGCCATCAACGACCTCAGCGAACACAACACGCTGGTGCACCTGACCCGTTTCGACTCGACCTTCGGTCGTTTTCCCGAGCCGGTGACGCTCGAGGGCGACTCGATGGTGGTGCGCGGTCAGTCCATCCGCCTGCTGGCCGAACGCGACGCCACCCAACTGCCGTGGAAGGAGCTGGGCGTCGATGTGGTGCTCGAATGCACCGGCAAGTTCAAGCAGCGCGCGGCCATCGAGCAGCACCTGCAGGCCGGTGCCGGCCGGGTGTTCGCCTCGCACCCGCTGGATGGCGGCGACCTAACCGTGGTCTACGGCGTGAACCATCAGCTGCTGGCCGACCAGCGGGTGATCTCCAACGCCTCGTGCACCACCAATTGCCTGGCACCACTGGCCAAGGTGCTGCACGAGGCGGTTGGCATCCGCCAGGGGCTGCTCAACACCGTGCACTCCTATACCAACGACCAGAACCTGCTGGACAAGGCCCACAAGGACCTCTATCGAGCCCGCGCCGCCGGGCTGTCGATGATTCCGTCCACCACCGGTGCGGCCAAGGCCATCGGCCTGGTACTTCCGGAACTGGCCGGGCGGCTGGACGGGCTGTCGGTGCGTGTGCCGACGCCGAACGTCTCGCTGGTGGACCTGACCTTCATCGCCGAGAACGCGCCGGCAAGCGTCGAGGCGATCAACCATATCCTGCGCGACGGTGCGCAGAAGCTGCCGGCCGGTGTGATGGAGTGCAACGACGAGGCGCTGGTGTCCTGCGACTTCAACGGCTATCCCGCCTCCTGCGTCGCCGACCTCAGCCAGACCCGCGTGCAGGGTGAGCTGGTCAAGGTGATGGCCTGGTACGACAACGAGTGGGGCTTCTCCAACCGCATGCTCGATGTGCTGCTGCACTGGCAAGGCGCCAACGCGGGATGACCGACGCCGACCGACCTGGTGTGGGGCAGGGGCTCTGGCAACTGCCCCTGGCGCAGTTTCGCAATGCCGTGGCCGAGCGCGCCCTGCCCGGCTGCGGCGCGGTCGCGGCGGTGACCGCGGACCTCGCCGTAGCGCTGATCGTCAAGGCGCTGCGGGTCACGGCCGGGCAGCGCGACGATGACCGCTGTTGCGCGTTGCTCGACGAGGCGCGGGCACTGCTCGGCCGTCCTGGTGCCTTTGCCGACGACGATGTGGCGGTGTTCCGCGAGGTGCTCAAGGATCAGCACGAGGAGCGCTTGGCGTCCTCGGCGGCGCGCCAGGCCTGTGCCGTACCGCTGGCCACCGCCCATGCCTGTATCGAGGCGCTGGGCATAGCCGAGCGTGCCGTGCCGCTGGTCGACCCCGCGCTACGGTGCGACGTCGAGGCTGCCGTCCTGTTGCTGGTCGCCTGTGTCGATGCCGTGCTGCTCAATGTCGACGCCGATCTGCAAGGGCTGGACGACGCGCAGGCGCGCGAGCGAGTGCAGGTGCGGGCCGAGCGGCTGGCCATGGCAGTGGAGCGGCATCGGCAACGTTCGGTTTGATCAGCACGCGCACTGCGCAGCGAATAAAACGAGACCATCGGTCTCGTTTTTTATTGACGTCTACCCATTCGCTTTCTACTCTCCAGGCTCTATAGTGAGACATAAAGTCTCAGAATAAGAAGTCGCCATGCATCAGGCGGCCCACCTCGGAGAATGCTCATGAGCCACCGCATCGTCCTGCCGCGCCTGATGGAAGTCGGCGCTGGCGCCAGCGGGCAACTCGCCCGCGTGTTGCAGGAACTGGGCTGCAGTCGCCCGCTGATCGTCACCGACCGCATGATGGTCGAGCTCGGCTATGTCGCGCGCATCGCCGGTCAGCTGGAAGAGGCCGGCATCGCCAGCCAGTGCTTCGCTGATACCCTGCCCGAACCGACCGCTGCCTCCATTCGCGCCGGAGTAGAAATGGTCCGCCAGGGCGATTTCGATTCCATCGTCGCCCTCGGCGGCGGCAGCCCGATCGATTCGGCCAAGGCCATCGGCATCCTCGGCAAGTTCGGCGGCGAGATGCGCGACTACCGCTTCCCGCGCGATGTCAGCGAAGCCGGCCTGCCGTTGATCGCCATCCCCACCACCGCCGGCACCGGCTCGGAGGCGACGCGTTTCACCATCATCACCGACGAGACCAGCGACGAGAAAATGCTCTGCGCGGGCCTCGGCTTCATGCCCATCGCCGCGCTGATCGACTACGAGCTGACCCTCTCGCTGCCGCCGCGGGTCACCGCCGACACCGGCATCGACGCGCTGACCCACGCCATCGAAGCCTATGTCAGCCGCAAGGCCAGCCTCTACAGCGACTCTCAGGCGCTGGAAGCCATGCGCCTCTTGGCGCCGAACCTGCGCACAGCGTTCCACCAGCCGGACGACCGCGCCGCGCGTGAAGCGATGATGCTCGGCGCGACACTGGCCGGAATCGCCTTCTCCAACGCATCGGTGGCGCTGGTGCACGGCATGAGCCGGCCGATCGGTGCCTTCTTCCACGTGCCGCACGGGCTGTCCAACGCCATGCTGCTGCCGGCGATCACCGCTTTCTCGATTCCCGCGGCGCCCGAGCGCTACGCCGACTGTGCGCGGGCCATGGGCGTCGCCGCACAGACCGACGGCGTCGAGGTGGCGAACGACAAGCTGCTCGCCGAGCTGCGGGCGATCAATCAGGAGCTGAAAGTGCCGAGCCCGGAACAATTCGGCATCGCCCGCGAACGCTTCTTCGAGCTGCGCGCGACCATGGCGCGTCAGGCGCTGGCCTCCGGCTCGCCGGGCAACAACCCGCGCGTGCCCACGGAAGCGGAAATCATCGACCTCTACGAAACCGTCTGGAACCAGGAGTGAAGCCATGCAGACCCTCGGCAACCTGATCAACAACGAGGCCGTCGCCGGCCGCTCCGAGCGCCATGCCACCGTCTACAACCCGGCCACCGGCGAGCCGCGCCTGTATGTCTCGCTGTCCTCGGCGGACGAAACCCGCGAAGCGATTGCCGCTGCCCAGGCCGCCTTCGATGGCTGGTCGAAGACGCCGCCGCTGGTGCGCGCGCGGGTCATGTTCCGTTTCAAGGAACTGCTCGAAAAACGTCGCGACGACGTCGCCCGGCTGATCACCAGCGAGCATGGCAAGGTGTTTTCCGACGCCCAGGGCGAAGTGACCCGCGGGCTGGAAGTGGTGGAGTTCGCCTGCGGCATCCCGCATCTGCTCAAGGGCGAGTTTTCTTCCAACGTCGGCCGCGACATCGATTCGAATTCGCTGATGCAGCCGCTCGGTGTCTGCGCCGGGATCACCCCGTTCAACTTCCCGGCCATGGTGCCGCTGTGGATGCTGCCGGTGGCCATCGCCTGCGGTAACACCTTCGTCTTGAAGCCCTCGGAAAAGGACCCCAGCGCGACGATGCTGATCGGCGAACTGCTGGCCGAGGCGGGGCTGCCGGCTGGTGTGCTGAACATCGTCAACGGCGACAAGGAGGCGGTGGACGTGCTGCTCACCGATGAGCGGGTGCAATCGGTCAGCTTCGTCGGCTCGACGCCCATCGCCGAATACATCTATGCCACCGCCTCGGCCCACGGCAAGCGCTGCCAGGCGCTGGGCGGGGCGAAGAACCACATGGTAGTGATGCCCGACGCCGATCCGCAGCAGGTGGTCAGCTCGCTGATGGGCGCGGCCTACGGCTCTGCCGGCGAGCGCTGCATGGCGATTTCCGTCGCGGTGTGCGTCGGCGACGAGGTGGCTGACAAGCTGGTCGAAATGCTCAAAGGCGAAATCAGCCAGATGCGCACCGGCCCGGGCCTGGGCGTCGAGCCCGAGCCGCACATGGGCCCGCTGGTGACCCGCGAGCACCAGCAGAAGGTCAGCGGCTACATCGATCTGGGCGTGGAGGAAGGTGCAACGCTGGTCTGCGACGGCCGCGGCATCAAGGTCGAGGGCCACGAGAACGGCTTCTATGTCGGCCCGACGCTGTTCGACCGGGTCACGCCGAGCATGCGCATCTACCGCGAGGAGATCTTCGGCCCGGTGCTGGCCGTGGTGCGGGTTGCGTCGTTCGACGAGGCGCTGCAGCTGATCAACGACCACGAGTTCGGCAACGGCACTTCGATCTTCACCCGTGACGGCGATACCGCGCGGCAGTTCGAGGAGAACGTCAAGGTCGGCATGGTTGGCGTCAACGTGCCGATTCCGGTGCCGATGGCCTTCCATTGCTTCGGCGGCTGGAAGCGCTCGGTGTTCGGCCCGCTGAACATGCACGGCCCGGATGGGGTGCGTTTCTTCACCCGGATGAAGACCGTGACCCGGCGCTGGCCCACCGGTATCCGTGCCGGCGCCGAGTTCGCCATGCCGACCATGAAGTAACCCGCGCGGTACCGTTGCACTGGCGGTGCCGGTCGCTACACTCCCGGGCGCCCTGTGGGGCGTCCATCTTCATCGAACGACAAGGCAGACGATGCGCAGCACTCCCCGCGAGAAAGGCTCTTCCATCACCCGCGTGCTGGAAATCATCGAGGCGGTGGCGGCGGCGAAGGAGCCGCTCAGCCCGACCGCGCTGGCCGAGCGCCTGGACATCCCCAAGGCCAGCGCGCACCGGCTGGTGCAGACCCTGGAGAAGGAAGGCTTCCTGCAATTCGGCCTGCGCGGCGGGCTGCTGCCGGGCGAGCGCCTGCATGTCGCGGCGCTGAACATCCTGCGCAGCAGCCGGCACAAGGCGCTGCGCCAGGCGATCCTGCGCCAGCTCTCCGAAGCCATCGGCGAGACATGCGGGCTGGCGATTCCGGACGGGCTGGACATGCTCTATTTCGATCGGGTGCAGACCAACTGGCCGCTGCAGATCAACCTGCCGATCGGCAGCCACACGCCGCTCTGGTGCACCGCCAGCGGCAAGCTCTATCTGGCCTCGCTGCCGCCGGAGCAATTGGAACGGGTGCTGCCGCACCTGCCGCTGCAACGGATGGCGCGCAACACCCTTACCGATCTCAGCGCGCTGCGCGATGACCTGGCCCGCGTGCGCGAGGAACAGCTGGGTACCGACTGCGAGGAGTTCATCGACGGCATGGTCGCCTGTGCGGTGCCGGTACGTGCCTCCGACGGCGAACTGCTGGCCTGCCTGTTCAGCCACGCGCCGGTGATCCGCTGTTCGATGGCGCAGCTGCTGGCGTTCGTGCCACGAATGCGTGCCGCTGCACGCGAACTGGAGGCGGTGCTCGGCAGCGCGGCGGCGCTGGAGGCCGATCAGAGCACGTAGAACAGAATGGCGATGAAGTGCAGCAGGCTGCCGACCATCACGAAGATGTGCCAGATGCCGTGCCAGTGCCGGAAGCGGTCGTCGAAGACGAAAAAGACGATGCCCACCGTGTAGCAGATGCCGCCGGCCAGCAACCAGCTGAAACCGGCGCCACCCAGGGCGGCGAACAGCGGCTTGACCGCCACCAGCACGATCCAGCCCATCACGGCGTAGATCACCAGTGACAGCACCCGTGCTTCGGAGCGCGGCTTGATCTCCTGCAGCATGCCGATCACCGCGAGGCCCCAGACGATGCCGAACAGCGTCCAGCCCCAGCTGCCGGCCAGGGTGACCAGACAGAACGGCGTGTAGCTGCCGGCGATCAAGAGGTAGATCGACAGGTGATCGAGCTTGCGCATGACCACCTTCGCCCGCCCGCGCAGGCTGTGATAGAGCGTCGAGATGCTATACAGCAGGATCAGGCTCAGACCGTAGATCGCCACGCTGACGATCTTTACCGGCGAGCCGTCGAGCGCGGCGAGGACCAGCAGCCAGATCGCGCCGAGACACGCCAGCGCAGCACCGACCAGGTGCGTCCAGGCATTGAAGCGTTCGCCGTGATACATCCCAACCCTCCCGAAAGCCACGATGCCAGCAGCATGCCGCGCCAGCGTTACGGGATTCAAACCGGCCGCGAAAAAAAAGATCGGCGCGGCGAGCCGTCAGCGCTTGAGCATCGCCCGCATCGCTGCCAGGGCGTCGTTGCCGCGCGCGGCCTTGACCTCCACCGGCGCTTCTTCCATGCCTTCCCAGACCAGATCCTCGGGCGGCAGCTCGTCGAGGAAACGGCTCGGCGTACAGTCGATCACCTCGCCATACTGCTTGCGCTTGGCGGCGAAGGTCAGCGCCAGGTTGCGCTTGGCGCGGGTGATGCCGACGTAGGCCAGGCGCCGCTCTTCCTCGATGGTGTCGGCCTCGATGCTGGAACGGTGCGGAAGGATTTCCTCCTCGAAACCGATGATGTACACCGAAGGGAATTCCAGGCCCTTGGAGGCGTGCATGGTCATCATCTGTACGCCCTCGGCACCTTCTTCCTCTTCCTGCTGGCGCTCGAGCATGTCGCGCAGCACCAGCTTGCCGATGGCATCCTCGATGGTCATGTCGCCGTCTTCGTCTTTTTCCAGGGTGTTCTTCAGCGCATCGACGAGAAACCAGACGTTGCCCATGCGCGCGTCGGCCACCTTGTCGCTGGAGGCGTTCTGCCTGAGCCAGTTCTCGTAGTCGATGTCCATCACCATGCTGCGGATGGCGGCGATCGGGTCGTTCTGCGCGCACTGCTGGCGCACGTTGTCCATCCAGTTCTTGAAGCGCGCCAGGCGCTCGGCATAGCGGCTGTCCAGATGCGCGCCGAGGCCGATTTCGTCGGCGGCGGCGTACATGCTGATGCCGCGCTCGCTGGCGTAGTTGCCAAGCTTTTCCAGGGTGGTGGAGCCGATCTCCCGTCGCGGCACGTTGATCACCCGCAGAAAGGCGTTGTCGTCGTCCGGGTTGACCAGCAGGCGGAAGTAGCTCATCAGGTCCTTCACCTCCTGGCGGGCGAAGAAGCTGGTGCCGCCGGACAGGCGATAGGGAATCTGGTGGTGCTGCAGCTTCAGCTCCATCAGCTTGGCCTGGTAGTTGCCGCGGTAGAGGATGGCGAAGTCGCTGTAGGGGCGCTGGGTGCGCAGGTGCTCGGTGAGGATTTCCAGTGCCACCCGCTCGCACTCGGCCTCTTCGTTGCGCGTGCGGATCACGCGGATCTCGTCGCCATGGCCCATTTCCGACCACAGTTGCTTCTCGAACACGTGGGGGTTGTTGGCGATGAGGATGTTGGCGCACTTGAGGATGCGGCTGGTGGAGCGGTAGTTCTGCTCCAGCATTACCACCTTCAGGGACGGATAGTCCTCCTTCAGCAGCATTAGGTTTTCCGGACGCGCGCCGCGCCAGGCGTAGATCGACTGGTCGTCGTCGCCGACCACGGTGAACTGGTTGCGCATGCCCACCAGCATCTTCACCAGCAGGTACTGGCTGGCGTTGGTGTCCTGGTATTCGTCCACCAGCAGGTAGCGGATGCGGTTCTGCCACTTCTCGAGGATGTCGGCGTGTTCTTGGAAGAGCTTGACCGGCAGCAGGATCAGGTCGTTGAAGTCCACCGCGTTGTACGCCTTGAGCGTGCGCTGGTAGTGCAGGTAGACGATGGCGGCGGTCTGCTCCTTGGGGCCGCGCGCCTTGGCCAGGGCCTCGTCGGGCAGGATCAGGTCGTTCTTCCAGCTGTCGATGAGGTTCTTGATCTCGTCGGCGCCGTCATCGCCGGCGTATTCCTTCTGCATGATGTCGGTGAGCAGCGCCTTGATGTCGCCGTCATCGAAGATCGAGAAGCCGGGCTTGTAGCCCAGGCGCGCGTATTCCTTGCGGATGATGTTCATGCCCAAGTTGTGGAAAGTGGACACCGTCAGGCCGCGCGCCTCGCTGCCCTTGAGCAGGGTGCCGACGCGCTCCTTCATCTCCCGGGCCGCCTTGTTGGTGAAGGTCATGGCGACGATGTGACGGGCCTGGATGCCGCAGTTCTGCACCAGGTGGGCGATCTTGCGGGTGATCACGCTGGTCTTGCCGGAGCCGGCACCGGCGAGCACCAGCAGGGGGCCGCCGACGTAGTTCACGGCTTCCTGCTGCCGAGGATTGAGTCGGGACATGTTGTTCAGGTCGTTCGAAACGGGGGCGCGAGTTTAACAGGCCGAAAGGGTGATGCAGGCGCGTTACAGACGCAATAAAACGCCGGTCGTCGCGCGTGGGGCTTGGCTAATGGCAAGAATCGATTAGTCTTGTCGCGCTGCAGGATGCTGGGGTGGTTGCACAGGGACTGGTGGGATCGGAGACCCTTTGGTGTCTTCAACAGCTCAAGAGTCCGGAGGCCGCTTGCCAGCGCCTGCCCAACCCATGCCATTGTTGCTGTTGGCGCATCGCCCAGACTGGGCGGTGCGGCTGCGCGCCTGCCTGCAGGATTCGGCCCACGCCGAACAGCTGGTCGTGGCGACGGACTGGCAAACCGTCAGCCAGCAGCTCGAATCTCCCTGTCTGGTCCTGGCGACGCCGCAATGCCGGCCCGCGCCCGGGCGCTTTCCCTGGCCGCTGATCCTGCTGCTCGACGAGGAGCCGGAAGAAACCCCGGAAGGTGCGGTCGACTGGCTGGTGGCCGACCAGCTCAGCGCCGAGGTGCTGCGCCGTTGTCTGCGCTACGTGCGCGAGCGCTGCAACCTGCAGGGCACCCTGCAGAAGCTTGCGGTGCGCGACCCGCACACCGGCATCGCCAATCGTCAGGGCTTCCAGGCGCAGCTGCTCGACGCCCTGAGCGAGCACGACGGTCATGGCCTGGAGCTCGGCTACCTGGACCTGGACAATTTCCGCCACGTCAACGACGCCCTCGGCCACGATGCCGGAGATCGCTTGATCCTGCAGGTGGTCGCCCGGCTCAAGGCGCAGCTGGAAGTGGGCGATCTGCTGGCGCGGCTGGGTGGCGACGAGTTCGCCTTGCTGCTCGACACCCGTGACGATGCCGGGCGCGCCGATGCGATCGCCGATCGCATCGTCGAGGCGCTGGCCGAACCCTACTGGGTGGACGGCGAAAGCCTGATGCTCGGCTGCAGCCTCGGGCTGGCGCGAGCCAGCGCCGGCACCTCGGCCGATGCGCTGCTCTGGCATGCGCAACTGGCGATGCGTCAGGCCAAGGCCAGCCAGGGCTGCACCTGGTGCCTGTACGACGAGCACGTCAGCCGCAGTGCCCGCAGCCTGGCCGACCAGGAGGGCGAGTTGCGCCGCGCGCTGCGCCGTGGTGAGCTGGAGCTGCACTACCAGCCGCGGCTGTGTCTGGACACGGGCCGCGTGGTCGGCATCGAGGCGCTGGTGCGTTGGCTGCATCCCGAACGCGGTCTGCTCGGGCCGGACGCCTTCATTCCCATGGCCGAGGAAAGCGGCCTGATCGTGCCGCTCGGCTACTGGGTCATCGCCCGCGCCCTGCGCGACCTGCAGAGCCTGCACGAGCAGGGTGCGGACTCGCTGCACATGGCGGTCAACCTGTCGTTCCGGCAGTTCCAGGACAGCCAGTTGCTGCCGACACTGACGCGGCTGATCGACGAGCGCGCCATCGATCCGCACTGGCTCGAGTTCGAGCTTACCGAAACCGCCGTCATGCGCCGCAGCGAGCAGGTGCAGACCGCCATGCAGGCGCTTGGCCAGCTGGGCGTGCGCTTCTCGCTGGATGACTTCGGCACCGGCTTTTCCTCCTTCGTGCACCTGTCCAACCTGCCGATCACGCTGCTCAAGATCGACAAGAGCTTCGTCGCCAGCATGGGCGCCCGCCCGGAAAAGCGGCAGCTGGTGGAGGCGATGGTCGGGCTGGCGCACAACCTGCGGCTGGAGGTGGTGGCCGAGGGCGTGGAAACCGCCGAGCAGCTGGAGCTGCTGCGCCAGTTTGGTGCGCAGCAGGTTCAGGGCTATCTGGTCAGCCAGCCGTTGCCGCTGGCCGAACTGCTTAGCTTCATGAGCGCCGAGCGCCAGACCGCCGGCCTGGCGCACTGAGTCGAGGCGCCCCGGCACTACGGCCGGGACGCGCCGCCATCAGCGCACCATGTGCAGGAAGTGCATGTGCTTCTCGTACTGGCCGAGGATGTCGCCAATGACGTCTTCGCGGCTCCAGCCCATCACGTCGTAGTCCTGGCCGCCTTCCTTGAGATGCACCTCGGCGCGGAAGTACTTGCGCTCCTCACGCTCGTCGTCCTCGCTGGTCACCACGAAGCTGGGCATGGCGTAGGCGCGCGGGCGTACCTCGTAGATGAAGTCCGGCTCGCCTTCGTGGGTGATCTCGAAGCGCAGGCGGCGGTCTTCGCCTTCGCTGATCTCCACCTCGTAGCCCTGCTTGCGCATTTCTTCGGCGATGGCCTCGTAGGCCGGACGCACCACCTCGGCGATGAAGCGCACCACATGGGCGCGCCGCGGGAACAGCATCAACGTGCGCAGGCGCCGTTGCCAGCCTCCGGCCGTTGGTGCTGCGCTCGGCGAGATGCTCAGCGCCTGATAACGCAGGCCCTGCTTGGTGGCGTCAAGGCGTAGGGCCTTGAGCAGACCCCACATGGAGCAGAGCAGAGCGATGGTGAAGGGCAGGGCGCTGGCGATGGTCGCTGTCTGCAGCGCGGTCAGGCCATCGGCCAGCAGCAGCGCGATGGCCACCCCGCCCATGGACACCGCCCAGAAGATGCGCTGCCAGATCGGCGTGCCCTGCTTGCCGCCGGACGCGAGCATGTCCACCACCAGTGCGCCGGAGTCGGCGGAGGTGACGAAGAACACCACCACCATGATGATCGCCACGAGGGAGATCAGTGCCGAGAACGGAAAATGTTCGAAGAAGGCGAACAGTGCCAGTGAGCTGTCCTGTTCGATGGCCTCGCCGAGGCTGCTCACGTGCTCCCAGAGGATCATGTGGATGGCGGTATCGCCGAACACGGTCATCCACAACAGGGTGAAGGCGGTGGGTACCAGCAGCACACCTGCAACGAATTCGCGGATGGTCCGCCCGCGGGAAATGCGTGCGATGAACAGGCCGACGAAGGGCGACCAGGCCAGCCACCAGCCCCAGTAGAACAGCGTCCAGCCGCCGATCCAGTCGTTCGGCTCGTAGGCGTAGAGGTTGAAGGTCTTGTTGACGATGTCCGACAGGTAGCTGCCGATGTTCTGCACGAAGGTCTGCAGGATGAACACCGTCGGCCCCGCGATCAGCACCATCAGCATCAGCAGGCCGGCCAGCGACAGATTCAGCTCGGACAGCCGCCGCACGCCCTTGTCCAGCCCGGTCACCACCGAAATGGTGGCGAGCAGGGTGGTGGCGACGATCAGGCCGATCTGCACCGGAATGGTCACCGGCAGGCCGTAGAGGTGGTTCAGCCCGGTGTTGATCTGGGTGACACCCAGGCCGAGCGAGGTAGCGACGCCGAGCACCGTGCCGATGATGGCGAAGATGTCCACCGCGTGCCCGATGGGACCGTAGATGCGCTCGCCGATCAGCGGGTAGAGCGCCGAGCGCAGTGTCAGCGGCAGGCCGTGACGGTAGGCGAAGTAAGCGAGGATCATCGCCACGATGGCGTAGATCGACCAGGCGTGCAGGCCCCAGTGAAAGAAGGTGATCTTCATCGCTTCGCGGGCGGCGAGCGTCGTGCCGCCTTCGCCCACCGGCGGCGAGAGGAAATGCATGACCGGCTCGGCGACGCCGAAGAACATCAGGCCGATGCCCATGCCGGCGGAGAAGAGCATGGCGAACCAGGTCAGGGCGCTGTAGTCCGGTTCGCTGTGATCCGGGCCGAGCTTGATGTCGCCGTAGCGACTGAAGGCCAGCAGCACCACCATCAGCAGGATGAGTGCGACGGCGAGAATGTACAGCCAGCTGACATTGGCGATGATCCAGGCCTGGGCGTCGCCGAACAGGGCCTGCGCGTGTTCCTGAAAGGCGACGCTGTAGATCACCAGTGCCAGGATGATGACTGCCGAGCCGTAAAAGACCGGGGCGTTGAGGTGGGAAGACGAGGGCTGTTTTGCCTCCATGCTGCGCTCCTTCGGTTGTGTCTGGGGAGTGGCCGCCTGTGGCGAAAGCCAGGCAACTTAACACAGACCGCAAAAGCGTCCGCTTGTCAGCAGGCATCCGGCAAGGTCGAATGCCCCGACCGGAGGGGCTCAGGCCTGGCTGCCGGGGCGATATTGCAGCGCTTCGGCCAGATGTTGCCGGCCGATGCGTTCGGCCTGCTCCAGGTCGGCCAGGGTACGTGCGACCTTGAGCAACCGGTGTGCGGCGCGCAGGGACAGTGCGAGACGCTCGCAGGCGCGCTCCAGCCAGGCCTGATCCTCGGCGGTAAGCTGGCAGTGCTCACGCAGGCCGACCAGGTCGAGAAAGGCGTTGGCGCAGCCCTGGCGGGCGAGTTGCAGTCGCCGCGCCTCGGCCACCTGTGCGGCGAGCACGGCGCTGCTCTGGCCGGTCTGTGGCGCTGCGTTGAGGGCGGTGGCCTCGCGCGCCACGGTCAGATGCAGGTCGATGCGGTCGAGCAGCGGTCCGGAGAGCTTGTTGCGGTAGCGCTGGATCTGCTCCGGCGTGCAGCGGCAGCGACCATTAGGGTCGCCCAGATAGCCGCACGGGCAGGGGTTCATTGCCGCCACCAGCTGGAAGCGCGCCGGAAAACGCACCTTGTCCCGCGCCCGGGCGATGACGATATGGCCCGATTCCAGTGGCTCGCGCAGCACCTCCAGCACCTTGCGGTCGAACTCCGGTAGCTCGTCGAGAAACAGCACACCCTGATGCGCCAGGGTGATCTCGCCCGGTTGCGGCCGGCTGCCGCCACCCACCAGTGCCGGGCCCGATGCACTGTGATGGGGCTGGCGGAACGGGCGCTGCGGCCAGTGCTGCAGCGGGCTGTGGCTGGCCACCGAATGAATCGCGGCCACTTCCAGCGCCTCCTGCTCATCCAGCGGCGGCAGCAGGCCGGGCAGACGGCTGGCCAATAGCGTCTTGCCGGTGCCGGGCGGTCCGGAGAACAGCAGGTTGTGTGCGCCGGCCGCGGCGATCAGCAGGCCGCGTTTGGCCGCCTGCTGGCCCTGTACGTCGGCCAGGTCGGGGTAGGGCTGGACCTGCCGCAGCAGCCCCTGGGCCACGTAGGGCTCGAGCGGAGTAACGCCGTTGAAGTGGGCGGCAACTTCCAGCAGATGCTCGGCGGCAAACACGGTCAGGCCCGAGGCGAGGCTGGCTTCCTCGGCATTGGCTCGCGGCACCAGCAGCGCACGGTCGGCGGCACGCGCGGCGAGGGCGGCCGGCAGCACGCCCTGGATCGGGCGCAAGGCGCCGGACAACGCCAGTTCGCCCAGGCATTCCAGCTGCTCCAGACGTTCGCCGGGCAGCTGTCCGCTGGCGGCGAGGATGCCCAGCGCGATGGCCAGGTCGAAGCGACCACCGTCCTTGGGCAGATCGGCAGGGGCGAGATTGAGCGTGATGCGTCGGGCGGGGAAATCGAAACCGGAGGTCAGGATGGCGCTGCGCACCCGGTCCTTGCTCTCCTTGACGGCGGTTTCCGGCAGGCCGACCAGGGTCAGCGCCGGCAGGCCGTTGGCCAGATGCGCCTCGACGGTCACCGCCGGGGCTTCGACGCCGATCTGAGCGCGGCTATGGACGATGGCCAGGGACATGCGATCACTCCTTTGATCGTGTCACGGCCCGGTCGGTCAGGACGCGGGCGGTGTGAGCTTCTCTTCCAGTTCGGCGACCTTGGCTTCGAGCGCCTCGAGTCGGGCGCGGGTGCGGGCGAGCACCACCATCTGGCTGTCGAACTCGTCGCGGCTGACCACGTCGAGCTTGTTCAGTGCACCCTGCACCACGCCCTTGAGCTGGGCTTCGAACTCGCCGCGCGGCAGCGGCGTTTCACCGTTGAACAGGCGCGAGGCCTGGGAGCCGATGGCATCTAGGAAAGCTTTTGGCGGCAACATTGAAAACACCTGTCGTTGAACGGGGCGCAGTGTAGCACGGCGTTTTTTTCGCCTTTCTCGGCTGCGGTGCACAAAAAATGAGCAGGCCATGGTGCAGCTGCGCACCATTTTCGTGCGTTCGCTGTGCTCAACCGTCCGTCGGGCCGCTTCGTTTGCGGCCGAGCCCCCGCAGCAAGCGGCTCGCGCAAAGCTGGCATCGATTCTGCTTTGTCCCCGTTGACGCACGCACCGGTTCGTTGCGGTGCATGGGCGATTCGCGACGCTTCGTCGGCGAGATTGGTGGTGTCGGTCCGCGGCCCGGCTGAAGCCGGAGCGTTACAAGAGCCAGACACTGAGCTTAGACTTGAGCCGGGTTCGTACTTCTGGGGCAAGTCCACCTAAACGGGAGAAGTTTTCATGAAACTAGTCACTGCCATCATCAAGCCGTTCAAGCTGGACGACGTGCGCGAGTCGCTGTCGGAGATTGGCGTACAGGGCATCACCGTCACCGAAGTCAAGGGCTTCGGCCGTCAGAAGGGCCACACCGAGCTGTACCGCGGCGCCGAATACGTCGTCGACTTCCTGCCAAAGGTGAAGATCGACGTGGCCATCGCCGACGATCAGCTCGATCGCGTGATCGAGGCCATCACCAAGGCGGCCAACACCGGCAAGATCGGTGACGGCAAGATCTTCGTGGTCAACCTGGAACAGGCCATCCGCATCCGTACCGGCGAAACCGATACCGACGCGATTTAAGCAGCACCTCCGAACCCCCACGCCCCAGGAGTAAAACCATGACTCTGCGAAGATTCGCAGGGCTAGGAGCCCTTTTGTCTCTGTTAAGCCCAGGCCTGGCCATGGCGCAGGAGGCAACGCTGGATTCAGGCGATACGGCATGGATGCTGACGGCCACTGCGCTGGTGCTGTTCATGACCATCCCCGGACTGGCGCTGTTCTACGGCGGCATGGTCCGCTCGAAGAACATCCTCTCGGTGATGATGCAGTGCTTCGCCATCACCGGCCTGATGAGCATCCTCTGGATGGTCTATGGCTACAGCCTCGCATTCGATACCACCGGTATGGAAGCGGGCGTCACCAACTTCAATTCCTTCGTCGGTGGTCTGGATCGCGCCTTCCTCAGCGGCCTGACTCCTGACAGCCTGGTCGGCGCCTTCCCGGAAAGCGTCTTCATCACGTTCCAGATGACCTTCGCCATCATCACCCCGGCGCTCATCGTCGGCGCCTTCGCCGAGCGCATGAAGTTCTCGGCGATGCTGGTGTTCATGGGCGTGTGGTTCACCCTGGTCTATGCGCCGATCGCGCATATGGTCTGGGGCGGTGACGGTGGCCTGATGTGGGACTGGGGCGTGCTGGATTTCGCCGGTGGCACCGTGGTGCACATCAATGCCGGTATCGCCGGTCTGGTGGCCTGCCTGGTCCTGGGCAAGCGCAAGGGCTTCCCGACCACGCCGATGGCACCGCACAACCTGGGGCTGACCCTGGTCGGCGCGGCGATGCTGTGGATTGGCTGGTTCGGCTTCAACGCCGGTTCGGCCGTGGCTGCCAACGGCACCGCTGGCATGGCCATGCTGGTCACCCAGATCGCCACCGCCGCAGCTGCGTTGGGCTGGATGTTCGCCGAGTGGATCGGCCACGGCAAACCCAGCGCGCTGGGCATCGCCTCGGGCGTGGTCGCCGGTCTGGTCGCCATCACCCCGGCTGCCGGCACCGTCGGGCCGATGGGCGCGCTGATCATCGGCCTGGTCTCGGGCGTGGTCTGCTTCTTCTGCGCCACCAGCCTGAAACGCAAGCTCGGCTACGACGATTCGCTGGATGCCTTTGGCGTGCACGGCGTGGGCGGCATCGTCGGTGCGCTGCTCACCGGCATCTTCGCCGCACCCATGCTGGGCGGTTTCGGTGAGGTGGAGAACATCGGCCTGCAGCTGTGGATTCAGTTCAAGGGCGTGCTCTTCACCGTCGTCTACACCGGCATCGTCACCTACCTGATCCTCAAGGCGATCGACCTGGTGATGGGCCTGCGGGTGAACGAGGAGCAAGAGACCATCGGCCTCGACCTCAGCCTGCACAACGAGCGCGGCTACAACCTGTAACCCATTTCAGCGCAGTACCCCGGAGCCAACACCGGGGTCAGGGCAGGCCCGCCGGAGCAGCGTGCGGCGGCCTGCGGACCGAACAGCGCACACAGCGCGACAGCAAGAGGTGACACATGGATAGCACTGCATTGATACCCGTCCAGTACGGACTCGATACCTTCTACTTCGTGATCTGCGGAGCGCTGGTGATGTGGATGGCGGCGGGTTTCGCCATGCTCGAGGCCGGTCTGGTGCGGGCCAAGAACACTGCCGAGATTCTGACCAAGAACATCGTGCTCTACGCGCTGGCGTCGATCATGTACCTGCTGGTCGGCTACTACATCATGTACTCCAGTCCGGAAGGCGGCATTTTCCCGAGCCTGGGCTTCCTCATCGGTGACGAGCATGCGGTCGACCTGGTCGCCGCCGGCGGCGAGGACGCGCCTTACTACTCGGCCCGCGCGGACTTCTTCTTCCAGATCGTCTTCGCCGCGACCTGCATGTCGGTGGTCTCCGGTGCAGTGGCCGAGCGCATGAAACTGTGGGCCTTCATCGCCTTCGCGGTGGTGATGACCGGCTTCATCTACCCGATCCAGGGCTTCTGGAAGTGGGGCGGCGGCTTCCTCGACGCGGCCGGCTTCCTCGACTTCGCCGGTTCCGGTGTGGTGCACATGGCCGGTGCCGCTGCGGCCCTGGCCGGTGTCCTGCTGCTCGGGGCGCGCAAGGGCAAGTACGGCCCGAACGGTCAGATCAATGCCATTCCGGGTGCCAACATGCCGCTGGCGACCCTCGGGGCATTCATCCTGTGGATGGGCTGGTTCGGCTTCAACGGCGGCTCGCAGCTGAAAATGAGCACCATCGAGGACGCCAACGCGGTGGCCCAGGTCTTCGTCAACACCAACATGGGTGCCGCTGGTGGCCTGATCGCGGCCCTGATCACCGCGCGCCTGCTGTTCGGCAAGTCCGACCTGACCATGGTGCTCAACGGCGCCCTGGCCGGCCTGGTGGCGATCACTGCCGAACCACTGACCCCGAGCGCGTTGCAAGCCACCCTGATCGGCGGTGTGGGCGGTGTGCTGGTGGTGTTCAGCATCCTCGGTCTGGACAAGCTCAAGCTCGATGACCCGGTCGGTGCCATCTCCGTGCATGGTGTCGCCGGCATGTGGGGCCTGCTGGCCGTGCCGCTGACCAATGCCGACGCTTCTTTCGGCGCGCAGCTGCTGGGCCTGGTGTCGATCTTCCTCTGGGTGTTCTTCGCCAGCCTGATCGTGTGGGGCATCATCAAGGCGGTGATGGGCCTGCGCGTCAGCGAGGAAGAGGAGTACGAGGGCGTGGACGTGGTCGAGTGCGGCCTGGAGGCGTACCCGGAGTTCACTCGCCAGTAATGTTTCGCTGATACATGACAAGGGCGCCTTTTGGCGCCCTTTGTTTTTTCCGGCGCCACGCTAGAATGCGCGCGACCAGCCGTCGAACATGAGTGCTGCACATGTGGCAACAGACCCTGATCACCTTGCGCGCGCGCCCACGTGGTTTTCATCTGATCACCGACGAGCTGCTCGCCGCGCTGCCGGAACTGCGGCAATGTCAGGTCGGTCTGTTACACCTGTGGCTGCGGCATACCTCGGCCTCGCTGACGATCAACGAGAATGCCGACTCAGCGGTACGGCGCGATTTCGAACGGTTCTTCAATCGTCTGGTGCCGCAGGGCGAGGACGGTTACGAGCATGACTACGAAGGGCCGGACGACTTGCCGGCACACTTCAAGGCCAGCCTGCTCGGCTGCCAGCTGAGCCTGCCGGTAAGCGCGGGGCGCCTGGCACTGGGGACTTGGCAGGGCGTCTATCTCGGAGAGCACCGCGACCAGGGTGGCGCGCGGCAGATAGTGGCAACGCTGCACGGGACGGCAAGTTGAATTTTTTTTGGTGATGTCGGTCATTCCGCATCGCTGGGCTATAACTTACTCCGCTTTGGCAAGCCATGAGGTAGAACATGAGCGACGAAGAACTAGAACAAGACGATCTGGAAGTGGGCGACGAGGAGGAAGGGGAGGAGCTGAACGCTGCCGATGACGGCGACGACAGCCTCGACGAGGAGGGCACCGACAGCGAGCGGGCCACGCCGACCAAGAAGGCCAAGGCCAAGTCCGCCGAGCCGGACGAGCTGCCGAGCCTGGAAGCCAAGCAGAAAGAGCGCGAAGCGCTGGCGCGGGCCATGGAAGAGTTCCTGGCACGTGGCGGCCGCGTTCAGGAGGTCGAACCCAATGTGGTCGCCGACCCGCCGAAGAAGCCGGATAGCAAGTACGGCAGCCGTCCTATCTGAGCTGCACGGATCACGAAGAAGCCCGCTATTGAGCGGGCTTCTTCGTTTCAGCGGCGCGCTGGCGGTGGCTCAGTTGTCGCGCCAGGCGAGCAGCAGCTTGGGCAGGTCGGCCAGGCGCTGGATCTCGGCGTCGGGCTGGTAGTCGTGCGCCCAGGCGATCCGCTTCGGGTTGAACCACACCGCGCGTAGCCCAGCCTGCTGTGCGCCGGCGATGTCGTCCAGGGCATGGTCGCCGATGTGCACCGCCTGTTCCGGGCGCGCATCACCCAGGCGCAGGGCCTGCTGGAATGGATGCGGATCCGGTTTGCCGACGCCCAGATCCTCAGCGCACAGGGTGAACTGGAAGTAGTCCGCCAGGCCCAGACGGCGCACATCCGCATTGCCGTTGGTGATCACGCCGAGGGTGTAGTGATTGGCCAGGAATTCCAGGGTGGGTTGCACGTCGGGGAAGATCTGTACCTCGTGACGAGCATCGAGGAACACCTGGAACGCCTGCTCGGCCAGGCCGTTCGCCTCGTCGGCAGGGTAGCCGGCATCCTGCAGGGCATGTTGCAGAATGCGCCGGCGCAGCTCGCTGATGCGGTGGCGCAGCGCCGGCTCCCGCTCCACCAGCATGCGACGTATTGCACCCAGCGCCTCGATGGGAAAATCGCCGAGGCGCGGTGCATGGGCGGCGAGCCAGTCGCGCAGTGCGGTTTCCGCGCTCTGGATGGCTGGCGTGGTTTCCCAGAAGGTGTCGTCGAGGTCGAAGGTGATCAGGCGAATGCTCATGTGTCGGTGTCCTGCTTGCGCTTGGCGCGCGGATGCGCATGGTCGTAGACCTTGGCCAGGTGCTGGAAATCCAGGTGCGTGTAGATCTGCGTCGTGCCGATGTCGGCATGGCCGAGCAGCTCCTGCACCGAGCGCAGGTCCTGCGAGGATTCCAGCAGATGGCTGGCGAAACTGTGGCGCAGCATGTGCGGGTGCAGATGCTGACCGAGTTCGCGCACACCGGCCTGGCGCACCCGCAGCTGCACGGCACGGGCGCCGAGGCGACGCCCTTGCTGGCCGATGAACACCGCACCGTCGGCGGGCCCGGCCAGCGTTCGCAACGGTAACCAGGCCTGCAGCGCCTCACGCGCCTTGCTGCCGACCGGCAGTTCGCGCACCTTGTTGCCCTTGCCCAGTACCCGCACCAGACCGGCGGCGAGGTCGAGCTGGTCAAGGTTCAGACCGACCAGTTCGGACAGGCGCAGACCGGAGGAATAGAACAGTTCGAGCATCGCCTGATCGCGACGGGCGATGAAATCGTCCTCGACACCGCCATCGAGCAGCTGCATGGCGCGATCGGTATCCAGCAGGCGCGGCAATCGGCGCTCGCCCTTGGGGGCGGACAGGCCGGTGGCCGGGTCGTGCTCGCAGAGCCCTTCCTGGTTGAGGTAGCGATACAGCCCGCGCACTGATGACAAGAGGCGTGCCAGGCTGCGGCTGGACTGTCCCTGGCGATGCTGTTCGGCGATCAGGTGGCGCAGATGGCGGCCCTGCAGGTCGCGCCAGCCGGCGATGCGCTCGCGCTCGCAGTAGGTGAGAACCTTGTCCAGATCGCGACGATAGGCATCCAGCGAATGGCCGGACAGCTGCCGCGCGCTGCGCAGGTATTCGAAGTAGGCGTCGAGTTCGTTCTGCACCGGGCTCCCTCGCTCGCGAAAAGAACGGCCGCGCCAGCCGACGCCGGCGGCTGCGCTCAGCGTACCGAGCGCAGCGGGGTGCCGAAGCGCGGCAAGACGCGCGCGAGCACTTCGGCGATATAACCGAGGAACAGAGTGCCCAGCGAGCTCTTGTAGTGCTGCGGGTCGCGGCTGCCGATGGCGAGAACCCCCAGCTGGTCGTCGAGGCTGACCACCGCGGCGGAGCCGACGCTGGGGCCGTCCTCGCCGAACAGAAAGCTGAGCTCGTGGGGACGCAGCACGCCGCAGATGGTCTTGCCACCCTCGAGCAGGCCACCGACGTTCTGCTTGGCCTCGGCGGTGCTGACGCAGCGGCCGACCGGCAATGTCGCCTCGCTGAACAGGATCAGGCTGACGTAGGGCACCTGAAACTCATGGCGCAGGCTGTCTTCCACCGCGCTGACCACCTCTTCCAGGCTACCGGCGTCGAGCAGGTCGAGCACCAGGCGGCGGGTCTTGTCGAACAGGCGATCGTTGTCGCGGGCCACGTCCATCAGCTGCGACAGGCGATGGCGCATCTCGATGTTGCGCTCGCGCAGCAGCTTGACCTGGCGTTCCACCAGCGACACGGCGGTGCCCGGCTGGTGTGGGATACGCAATTCCGGGATCAGCTCGTCGTGGTCGACGAAGAACTCCGGATGGGCGCGCAGGTAGGCGGCGACGGCTTCGGCGTCGGGTAGCGGAGTGCTGCCCTGGGTCTGGTCGGTCATAGGCGAACCTGTCCTTCAAAAACGCGAACGGCGGGGCCGGTCATCATAACCGGCTGCCCCGGACCTGCCCATTCGATGGACAGACGGCCGCCGGGCAGTTCGATCTGCACCGGCGAGTCCATCCAGCCCTGGCGAATGGCGGCTACCGCGGCCGCACAGGCACCGGTGCCGCAGGCCTGGGTCTCACCGGCGCCGCGCTCCCATACGCGCAGCCGCGCATGGCGGCGATCAACCACCTGCAGGAAGCCGACGTTGACCCGCTGCGGAAAGCGCGGGTGATGCTCGATCTTCGGCCCCAGTTCATGCACCGGCGCACGCTCGACGCTGTCCACCCGTAGCACCGCATGGGGGTTGCCCATGGATGCCGCGGCCAATTCGACCTGCTGCCCGTCTACCTCGAGCGAATAGCTCAGGGCTTCGCGTTCGGCCTGAAACGGAATCTCGGCCGGCACCAGGCGCGGCGGGCCCATGTCGACGCGGATCTGTCCATCGGGGCGGATGTCCAGCTCGATGATGCCGCCCTTGGTTTCCACCTTGATCTTGCGTTTGACAGTCAGGCGCTTGTCGACCACGAAGCGGGCGAAGCAGCGCGCGCCGTTGCCGCATTGCTCCACTTCCGAACCGTCGGAGTTGAAGATGCGGTAGCGAAAATCCACATCCGGATTCTGCGGCGGCTCGACGATCAGCAGCTGATCGAAGCCGACGCCGGTGTGACGATCGCCCCATTGCTTGGCGTGCTTGGGCTGGATGTGCGCGTGCTGGCTGACCAGGTCGATGACCATGAAGTCGTTGCCCAGACCGTGCATCTTGGTAAAGCGCAGAAGCATGATCGTGGCCTCAAGTGGGCAGCAGGCTTTCGCCGGCGTACAGCTCCTGAACGCTCTCGCGACGGCGCACTTCGAAGGCCTGGTCACCATCCACTAGCACCTCGGCGGCGCGGCCGCGGGTGTTGTAGTTGGAGCTCATGACGAAGCCGTAGGCGCCGGCCGAACACACCGCCAACAGGTCGCCTTCGGCCAGTGCCAGCTCGCGATCCTTGGCGAGGAAGTCGCCGGTCTCGCAGATCGGCCCGACGATGTCGTAGCGGCGCGTATCGCCTTCGTGCGGTTGCACCGCGATCACGTTCATCCAGGCCTGGTACAGCGCCGGACGGATCAGGTCGTTCATCGCTGCATCGACGATTGCGAAATCCTTGTGCGCGGTGTGCTTGAGATACTCCACGCGGGTCAGCAGCAGGCCGGCGTTGGCGACGATGGAGCGGCCCGGCTCGAACACCAGCGCCAGGCCACGGCCTTCGATGCGCTGGCGCACGGCCTGGATGTAGTCACCGGCCAGCGGTGGCTGTTCGTCGCGATAGCGCACCCCGAGACCGCCGCCCAGGTCCAGGTGACGGATCTGGATGCCGCGCGTGGCGAGCCGATCGATCAGCGCCAGCAGGCGGTCAAGGGCATCGAGGAAGGGCGGCAGGCTGGTCAGCTGCGAGCCGATGTGGCAGTCGACGCCGACCACTTCCAGGTTCGGCAGCTCGGCCGCGCGGGCGTAGACCGCCTCGGCGTTGTCGATATCGATGCCGAACTTGTTCTCTTTCAACCCGGTGGAGATGTAGGGATGGGTGCCGGCATCCACGTCTGGATTGACCCGCAGGGAAACCGGCGCCTTCATGCCCAGTTCGGCGGCGACCTGCTGCAGACGCTCCAGCTCGTCGGTGGACTCGACGTTGAAGCAGTGCACACCGACTTCCAGTGCGCGGCGCATGTCGTCGCGAGTCTTGCCGACGCCGGAAAAGACGATGCGGCCCGGCTCGCCGCCGGCGGCGAGCACGCGCTCCAGTTCACCGCGCGAAACGATGTCGAAGCCCGCGCCGAGACGTGCCAACACGTTCAGTACACCGAGGTTCGAGTTGGCCTTGACGGCGAAGCAGACCAGGTGCGGCATGCCTTCCAGCGCATCGGCGTAAGCCCGGTACTGGGCCTCGATGTGGGCGCGGGAATAGACGTAGGTCGGCGTGCCGAAGCGTTGCGCGAGTGCGGGCAGTGCCACGCCCTCCGCGAAGAGTTGACCGTCGCGGTACGAGAAGGCCTCCATGAACAGCCTCCTTTAGAGTTCGAAACGGTCTTTGGAACGTTCTTTGACGGTCTGCTCGTCATCCGGCAGATACAGCGGACCTTTCTGGCCGCAGCCGCTGAGCGCGGCGGCGAAGACGGCGAGAGCGATGAAGGGAAGCAGAAGGCGCTTCATGGGGACTGGAATCCTTGAAAAATCTAATCGCCGGAGTATACCCAGCACCCGCCGGATTGCCTATGCGAGCCGCACGTCACACGGCGGCTGACCTGGCGGTCGGCTCGCTTGACCCGTCCGCGCCCTGCTAAGCTCGCCGCCGTCGAGCGCGACCTGCGTCGCGCGCAGAATCATCGAGGAAAGTTGCATGAGCCTGAGCGAAGCCCGTTACCACGACCTGGTCGATGCCGTGCAGGAGAGCGTCGAGGACGTGTTCGACGACACCAGTCTGGATGTCGACCTGGAGAACTCCGGTGGCGTACTGACCGTGCGTTTCGACAACGGCAGCCAGCTGATCCTCAGTCGGCAGCCGGCGCTGCGTCAGCTGTGGGTGGCGGCACGTTCCGGCGGCTTTCATTTCGACTATGACGAAGGCAGCCAGCTGTGGCTGTGCGATGCCAGCGGCGAGCGCCTCGGCGAACTCCTGACGCGGGTCACGCAGGAGCAGGGTGGGGAGGCGCTTGAGTTCGAGGATCTCTGATCCGGCTGGTCTGCAGCCCGCGAGTTTACTGGCCTGCGGGCTGGGGTCTTGCTTATTCGGGCTGCTGTGATAGTGTCTCCGGCAGGTCAGCAAAACCCCGCCTTCGGGCGGGGTTTTGCTTTTTTCAGCATTTCATTTTCCCAGGAGCTAGCCAGAGCCCATGACCAGTGCACCGCCGATCATCCTTACCAAACTCGACCTGCAGCGCCTCGAGCGGCTGCTCGACAGCCTGGACGATTACGGTCCGGCCGCCGAAGCGCTCGAGCAGGAACTGTCGCGGGCGCAGGTCGTGGAACGCAGCGAGATGCCTGCCGGTGTCGTGACCATGAACTCGCGCGTGCACTGCCGCGACGAGGGCAGCGGCAAGGACTACCACCTGACGCTCGTCTACCCCCACGATGCCGGCAAGGAAGGCACCGTGTCCGTCCTCGCTCCGGTCGGCACCGCGCTGCTGGGCATGAGCGTCGGTCAGCACATCGACTGGCCAGCCCCGGGCGGCAAGATGATCAAGCTCACCCTGCTAGCCATCGAGTATCAGCCCGAAGCAGCCGGCGATCCGTTCTGATCCTGCGGTTGTCCGCTCTATAGGACCGGCGTCCCGCCGGTTCCCATCGCTGTGGGGCGGCGCCTGCTGCAAGGGTGGGCGCGTCAGGCTCGCCGAGCGCGACGGCAGAAGGTCCTGACGATCCAGGCGCCAGCGTTCTCGTCAGTTCGTGGCTGCCGTTGGGCTTCCGGCGGAAGCTGTCCGGTCAGCCGCCATATCTGCTCCGCTCGTTGCCAGGCGCTGGCATTGACAGGCGAGGCCCGCTGCCAGGCCTCGCAGGCAGCACGCAATTCCTGGTCGTCGGGCGAAGCCTGCAGCCAGATAAGCCATTCCATGGCGCAATTCATTGAGGTGCGGGATTTCAGGCGTCCATGGCGGCGTTCAGCGCGGCCTCCAGCCGCGACTTGTAGCGCAGGTACTGGACGGTCTGGCTGCGCCCATTGCCGTGCAGCCCGAACAGATCGATATCGGTGATGTAACAGGGGTAGCGTTCGCCGTCGCGGCGGCGGGCGACGATGGTGCGTGTCACGGCGGCGAACAGGTCGTTGCCGTATTCAAGGCCGGAGAACTCCTGCTGGTTGCAGTACAGCGTGACCTGCGAACGACCGTTATCGCCGGCTTCGACGATCGCCTGCACCTCATAGAACGGATCGGTGACCTCGCCCAGGGGGGCTGGACGCCGCTCCAGCGTCGACGGCTGCGGACCCTGACCGGGCTGGATGCGGTAGACCAGAATCGTCGGATCCAGCGGGGCGACACCCTCACCCGGCTGCTGCGCGGCGCGGCGGAACATCAGTGATTCGAGAAAACGCAGCAATGGGCGCAGCAGCGTGCGTTCATCGCGATAGGGCAGTTGCTGGCGCCACAAGGCGTTGCACTCGTCGAGCACGCTGAGTTCGGCGCTGCCGTCCTCCGCACGGTAGAACACCTGCAGGCAGCCAGGCCGCCCCTGGGTCAGGATCAGCGCCAGGTCGTCGCCGGCCAGCGCCGCGCGATCGAGCTGCAGTGGGCTGTAGAGATGATGGGCCTCGCCAAGGTATTCCAGCAGTGCCGCCCGGTCGACCAGGCTGGTCAGCCGCAGGTCGCTCCCGTCGCGCTGCAGCACATGAAAGTGCTGGCGGATCTGCAGGAGATAGCGGCCGTGAGTAGCGCCGGCCAGGCTGCGTCGAGCGTCATCGAAGATCTGCTCGAGGCGTCGCGCAATGGCTTGCCCACGGTTGCGGGCAAAGCAGAACACCTGCAGTTGCGGGGGCTGGTCGCTGGCTCCGAGGTCGACGAGGTTGTCGCGCAGGCACAGGGCGAGCGCTTTCGGCCCTTCGTAGCGCGTTACCAGCATCTCGTTCCAGCTGTTGAGCGTCACCTGATCCACGCTCTGCACCAGATTCTCAACGGCGCCGGCGAGGATCGACTCGCTGCTGGCCAGTCCGGCGGCATGCAGCGCGGGATCCATCCCGATGTTGACCAGCAGCAACACGCGGCTGGCCCTGCTCGGTGCGAGCAGCGCCTCCTCGTCCACGGCCGGTAGCGGCATGGGCAGCGCACGGCGCAGGTCACTCAGCAGCGCGAACAGCTCGGCTTCGCTCAAGCCGCTGTCGCCGGGGAAGAGCGACAGATGGGTGCCGGTATCCACCACGCCGTTGCGGTGGCCCCAGGCGAGTAGCGCCAGCAGTTCGCGGGCGCGCTTCAATGGCGCGTAATTGGGCAGTTCCGGCGCCGTGAGCTGGCCCTGGTAGAGCGACCAGTGCACGTCGCCCGCACCGTCATAACCGTGCACCAGCGTCAGGCTGTCCTCGGACATGTCCGGCGAGATGCCGAGGTTGACCACCTCCACCTTGCCAGCCTTGCGTTCGATGGCCGCGTACAGGCGGCGGCCTAGTACGCCGAGATCGCGACTGGTGAGCGGGCTGGTCGCTTGCACGCGCCGGGTGAAATCGCTGAGGAAGCGATAGCCATAGGTCAGTTCGTTGACCAGCGCGCGGCGTTCCTGGCTGACCTGGCGCACCTTCCACTGGCTGCGATTGTCGAGCAGAGCGAACTGCCGCTCGTCCCAGCGCCAGTCACGGGTCAGGCGTTCGAGCAGGCTGCGTTGCCAGCTCTTGTTGCGGTTGACCGGTGGACGACTCAGCGGTCGGTTGATCTTCAGGTACAGGCAGCGTCGGGCGAGCTCCAGCCGCTCCTGAGCACCGCGCTCGCACAGGTAGCGTTCGATGGCGTGATAGGCGGCGATATACGGATCGAGCTCGTCCAGGTCGGTGCGACCATGATAGATGGCCTGCTTGAAATCCAGCGCCAGGCAACGCAGCTGCGGGTACCGGCTGGCATAGACCTCCACCAGCAGCAGCTTGAACAGCGACTTGTATGGCGAGTCGATGGCCTTGTACAGCTGCCACAGGCCGGCGCCGACGAACTCGCCTGGCGGAACCTGGCCGAGATGACCGAGATCGAGCACCTCGTCGGCGCGCACGAAGCGCTTGGCCAGCAGCGTCGCCACGTAATCGTCGTAGCGATGCTCCTCGTAGTCGGGCACCAGCCACCACAGTGGCGTTCGCCCGCCGAGCCACAGCGCGGTGCGGTAGAACTCGTCGAGCAACAGATAATGTTGCGTGGTGCCGCAGTCGTCGGAGGTCAGCTTGGCGTCGCGCTGGCCCTGGGTGAAACGTTCGGGGTCGACCAGAAAGAAGTGCGCCTCGCTGCCCTGGCTCGCCGCCCAGGCTCGTAGCGACTCGCATTTGCGGCGCAGTTCCTCGAGTTGTCGTTCGTCGAGTTCCGGATCATGGCAGACCCATACATCCAGATCGCTGTGCTCGTCCTGGGCAGCGGTGCCTAGGCTGCCCATCAGAAACAGGCCGAGAATCGGCTGAGGTGCCTTGCCGCGCACGGGTTTGTAGGCGAAGGAGCGGCTCAGGCGCTGCGCCTCGGCCAGCTGCTCGGCGTCCGGCTCGAAGTTGGCGAGACCGGCCGGCGTGGTGGCCGAGATGTAACCGGGCAGAATCGGATGATTGACGTGAAACAGCAGCGGCAGGAGCTTGAGCACCTGCTGCTGACGGGTCGACATGGCGGCCAGGGCCCGTTCCAGGCGTGCAGCGTTGACTGCCAGAAAGCGCGTGCGCAGGGTGGCCAGCACCTTGCGGTCGATGCCTTCTTCGAGAACCAGGTGGATGTGCTGAGTACGGGTCATGGGGCTTCGTGCAGGCGAGGCTAACCCTGTTGATCGGCCGGTATGAGCCGGGCTTGAGCCCGGCAGGGCGCCCGCCGACCGGTGGCTGCCCCTGCCCGCGGCCGCACATTATCCGCGGCCCGGGCAAGCGAAGCAAAACGCAGTGGCGGATCAGGCCGGAACGGTCTCCGAAAGAATGGTCAGCAGCGTCTGTGCCTGTTCGGCGGCGTCGCGCCCGAGGCTGGTGAGATAGCCGCCGTCGGCCTGGGTGATCAGGCCCTTGGCATGCAAGCGGCTGAAGGCGGCGATGGTGGAGGGGCTGGCGTTGTGGTGCACCTTCAGCCCTTCCTGCAGGTTTTCCAGATTGAACTGGCAGAGGACTTCCAGCTCGGCGACCAACTCAGGGGTGTACGACATGCTCGCTCCTCGGATGGTGGGCTCATGCCCTGTTCGCTGAGTGTAGATGCTGTCGGCGCCCCTGCCTTGATCCAGATCCTATTCGGATGCTTCCGGCAATTCCGGCAGCTTGCGCAGCATGGTTTCATAGGCGGCGCCGTCGAAGGGCCGATCGTCGCGCAGCATGGCGCGGATCTCGTGCGCCAGCACCAGCGCCATCATCTGCAGGCACTCGTCGCGCTCGTAGCCGACCAGGGTCAGTTTGTTCAGCGTCGCCTGGGTGGCCGCCGGCTCGCCGCTCTCCAGTTGGTTCTCGATGGCCTGGAGCAGGGCTTCTTCGGCGAAGGCTTCGTCTTCGTCGCTGGTATGCGTGTCGTTGGTCATGGGATTCCTATCGAGCGGCGCCGGATTTTCCTCGTCCAGCTGACAGAGCGTACAGCTGCCGTCGTCCGGCCGGTTGGTTTCGACGTAGCGTACCCGCCGCTGGGCCGCCTGGCGATCGGCATCGACGCGGTAACGCGGGCGGTCTGGGGCGGTCATGGTGCACCTCCTGGCTCTTTCCAGCTAAGCACCCGCACGCGCCGAGAGCAATGCATGCCGTGCCGCGGGCTCAATCCATGAAGCTTAGCGCCAGGCAGAGCAGGCCGAACGCGCCCCAGACCAGCGAAAAGATGATCGGCGTGCGTAGAGAGAACAGCAGCGTGCGCTTGTAGCGATGCCCGCCGACCGGGCTGTTGCCCTCGCCGAACAGTGCCGATTCGTTGTTCGGCAGCATGCCGACCCGGCCTTCGATCTGCAGCAGCTCGGCCTGTTTCTGATGCCAGCGCTCGATGACGTCGAAGTTGGCCTTGATGCCGGGCATGGCGTGGATCGAGGTGAGCAGGCCGAGCAGCGACAGGATGGCCGGCACCACCAGGCGGAACAGGTCGCCCCATTCGGGGTTGCTGTTGGCCATGGACGACGCGAAGGCGATCATCAGGAACGACTGCGAGGCCAGGTAGGCGCTGGTGCGTTCGGCCAGCAGGCTGGACTCGAAGTGGATTTCGGAGCGGTAGAACAGCAGGCGCTCCTTGGGCGACTCGAAGAGCTCGCCGCCCTGGGTGTCCTGATTCAACAGCAGGGTGCGCAGGTCGGGCATGCGGGTTCCGTGTCATCGGTGAATGGCGGTTGCTGCATGTAGGTCAAGCGTGGAGCGCGAGAGTTCCGAGCGATGCGCTATCGGTCAGGCTGGGCACGTGGGCTGTCGACGTGCGCAGCGCGGCACTGCCAGAGCAGCAAGGCCAGGCTGAGAAAAGCCAGGGACCAGCAGCCTGCCGCGATCAGCAGCCAACCCGGCTGTGGCAGCGCCAGCAGCGCGGGCACGACGCGGGCGAGGGCGGCCAGGCTGATCAGCAGCGCCATGGCCTGGATCCAAGGCCGCGCAGCCGGGTCGCGGAAGCGGTAGAGCAGACGCGTACGTGCCATCACCGCGAAGGTCAGGCTGCCCGGAGCGCCTACGCTCAGCGCATGCAGCGTTGCGCTCAGCGACAGCGCTGGCAGCAGGCCCAGCCCGAGCAGCAGCAGGCCGAACGCCAGCCAGGCGTAACCGAGCAGCAGGATCAGCAGGTCCGCGCGCGCGCAACGCCACGGTTGCCAGCGCAGCAGGCGGATCGCGCTGAGCACGCCGGCGCTGATCACCAGCGCGGCCGCGAGTTGACGCAGCAGCGGCCAGGGCAGCGGATTCAGCACGAAGGCGAGGCCCAGCAGAATCAGGACGGCGCCTTCCAGGCCAGGCTGTACCCGAGCATCCAGCCGCCGGCCCTCACTCTGCGCATAACCGGCCATCGCCGGCGCGATGATCCGGCCGCCCATGAAGGCCATCAGCGTGGCGAACAGCAGCAAGGCTTCGACCAGCAGCAGCCGCTCAACGGCCACCCCCAGTCCGCTGCCGGCCATGGCGCTGAGCAGGGCGAGCCCGGCCAGCAGTGGCGCGACGCTCTGGTTGCGCCATTTCTTCGCGGCGCCGAAAAAGCGCGGCAGCACCTTCCAGGCCACTGCGCCGGCGAAGGTCGCGGCGCTCGCCAGCGCCAGCCAGGAGCCCGGCCAGAGCACGAAGCTCAGGCGCGCCAGTGCCCAACAGCCGAGCAGCGAGAGGATCAGGCGCAGTGGTTGCGGACCGAGCAGGTAACCGGCGACCACCGCCAGGGCGAAGCCGAAGAGCATTTCGTGGGCGTGCCCGCTGGGCGTGCTCAGGCCGGGCGGTGCGGGGATCAGGCCGAGCAGCGCCAATACCGAGATCGGCAGGATGAAGGCCGCATAGAGTGCGGCGACGGGGAAGAACCAGGCGTTGGCGAACGGCAGGCGCGGTTGGCGTGGGTGCATTGCGCACCTCCTGCGGGATGCGTGACGGGGCCTGAGCCCCGTCACCGAATGGCCATCAGCGGCCGGCGAGCAGCGCCTGACCGCGCTTGACTGCGGCGCGCACCTGCGCCGGCGCAGTACCGCCGATGTGGTCGCGGGCGTTGACCGAGTCCTCCAGGGTCAGCACGGCGAAGACGTCGTCGCCGATCTCTCCGCTGAACTGGCGCAGCTCGTCCAGCGTCATCTCGGCCAGATCCTTGCCGGTCTGCACGCCGTACTTCACCGCGTGGCCGACGATCTCGTGACAGTCGCGGAACGGCAGCCCCTTGCGCACCAGGTAGTCGGCCAGGTCCGTGGCGGTGGAGAAGCCGCGCAGCGCCGCTTCACGCATGATTTCGCGCTTGGGCTTGATCGCCGGGACCATGTCGGCGAAGGCCCGCAGCGAGTCGCGCAGGGTGTCGGCGGCGTCGAACAGGGGTTCCTTGTCTTCCTGGTTGTCCTTGTTGTACGCCAGCGGCTGGCCCTTCATCAGCGCCAGCAGGCCGGTCAGCGCGCCGAACACGCGGCCGGTCTTGCCGCGTACCAGCTCGGGCACGTCCGGGTTCTTCTTCTGCGGCATGATGGAGGAGCCGGTGCAGAAGCGATCCGGCAGGTCGATGAACTGGAACTGGGCGCTGGTCCAGAGCACCAGCTCTTCGGAGAAACGCGACAGGTGCATCATCGCCACGGAGGCGGCGGCGCAGAATTCGATGGCGAAGTCGCGATCGGAGACGCCGTCCAGCGAGTTGCCGGAAATCGCTTCGAAACCCAGCAGCTCGCAGGTGATTTCCCGCTGGATCGGGTAGGTGGTGCCGGCCAGTGCGGCCGAGCCGAGCGGCATGCGGTTGGTGCGCTTGCGGCAGTCGACCAGGCGCTCGTAGTCGCGGCTGAGCATCTCGAACCAGGCCAGCAGGTGATGGCCGAAGGTCACAGGCTGGGCGGTCTGCAGGTGGGTGAAGCCGGGCATGATGGTGTCGGCTTCGGCCTCGGCGAGACCCAGCAGACCCTGCTGCAGACGAGTGATTTCGCCGAGGATCACGTCGATTTCGTCGCGCAGCCAGAGGCGGATGTCGGTGGCGACCTGGTCGTTGCGGCTGCGTCCGGTGTGCAGCTTCTTGCCGACGATGCCGATGCGGTCGGTCAGGCGCGCCTCGATGTTCATGTGCACGTCTTCCAGGTCCACGCGCCAGTCGAAGGTGCCGGCCTCGATCTCGCCCTGGATGTCCTTCAGGTTGGTGATGATCTGCTCGCGCTCATCGGCGTTCAGCACGCCGGCTTTTTCCAGCATCGTCGCATGGGCGATCGAACCCATGATGTCGTGGCGATAGAGGCGCTTGTCGAACTCGACGGAGGCGGTGAATCGGGCGACGAAGGCGTCGACGGGCTCGCTGAAACGGCCGCCCCAGGACTGGTTGGTCTTGTCGGTGCTCATGAATGCGCTCGCTGAAATCCGAAGGCTGAGGAAAGGCGGCGATGATAGCAGGGATGGCGCCCTGGGCGGGCACGGCGGCAGGCGTCGGCGAAGGGTGAGCTGGCTGGCATTTTCGCATTATTCCGCCCGCTCAGCCCGACACGCGGCTTGCCGTTGTCCGGGCCTGCACGGAAACTGCCGGGCAGTCGAACCGCCGGGTTGAACCTGTGAAATCCACTGCCGTATCCGATGATTTTTTCGTGCCCGAGCTGTGCCAGCCCGAGGCGTTGCTCGGCCTCGTCCTGCTCGCCGAGCTGCTGGTGTTCGTGCTGGTGCTGGCCGAGCCTATGCAGCCGGGCTTCAACTGGATGCGCCTGGCGCTGACCTCGCTGTTCGTGCAGTGGATCGTGCTGCTGTCCGCCGGCACCATGTGCCTGCTGCGTCCTCTGCTGGCGAGGCTCAGAGCGGCATTCGCCGGGCTGGCGTGCTGCGCGCTGGTGGTCGGGCTGACCCTGGCCTGCACCGCCGTGGCGGACATCTACCAGCTCGGCGGGCCGCTCTCGCGCGACGGCGAGGTCAATCTCTACCTGCGCCACGCGCTCATCAGCCTGATCATGTCGGGTCTGCTGCTACGCTATTTCTATCTGCAGAGCCAGTGGCGGCGCCAGGAGCAGGCCGAGCTGCGGGCGCGGATCGAATCGCTGCAGGCGCGCATTCGTCCGCACTTCCTGTTCAACAGCCTCAACAGCATCGCCGCACTGGTGGCGAGCGATCCGGCCAAGGCGGAGCAGGCTGTACTGGACCTGTCCGACCTGTTCCGTGCGAGCCTCGCGCGGCCGGGCACACTGGTGGCCTGGCGGGATGAGCTGGAGCTGTCGCGGCGTTACCTGTCGATCGAGCAATACCGCTTGGGCGACCGGTTGCAGATGGACTGGCGGGTCGATGGCGTGCCGGACGACCTGCCGATTCCGCAGCTGACGCTGCAGCCGCTGCTGGAGAACGCATTGGTCTATGGCATTCAGCCACGTATCGAGGGGGGCGTGGTCAGCGTAACCGCCGATTATGTCGACGGCATGTTTCAGTTGGTGGTCAGCAACCCGTTCGACGAAGCCGCTCAAGCGCAGGCCTCACGGGGCACACGGCAGGGTTTGCAGAACATCGACGCACGATTAGCGGCACTTTTCGGTCCGCTAGCGAGTCTCAGCGTGGAGCGCCGTGAAGGCCGCCATTACACATGTCTACGCTATCCGTGTGCGAGACAACCGCAGGAAGCCAGATCTATATGAATGTCCTGATTGTCGATGACGAACCTCTAGCCCGCGAGCGCCTGAGCCGACTGGTAGGTGACCTCGACGGCTATCGTGTCCTCGAGCCTGCCGCCAGCAATGGCGAAGAAGCACTGACGCTGATCGAGGAACTGCGCCCTGATATCGTGCTGCTGGATATCCGCATGCCCGGGCTCGATGGCCTGCAGGTCGCAGCCAGGCTCTGCGAGACGGATGCGCCGCCGGCGGTGATCTTTTGTACTGCCCATGATGAATTCGCCCTGGAGGCGTTCCAGGTCAGCGCGGTTGGCTACCTGGTCAAGCCGGTGCGCCCGGAGCATCTGTCGGAGGCGCTGAAGAAGGCCGAGCGGCCCAACCGCATGCAGCTGGCGGCGCTGACCCGACCGGCCGCCGTTTCCGGTGCCGGGCCGCGCAGCCACATCAGCGCACGTACCCGCAAGGGCATCGAGCTGATTCCGCTGGATCAGGTGATCTACTTCATCGCCGACCACAAGTACGTCACCCTGCGCCATGTCGGCGGTGAGGTGCTGCTGGACGAGCCGCTCAAATCTCTGGAAGACGAGTTCGGTGAACGCTTCGTGCGCATCCATCGCAACGCGCTGGTGTTCCGCGATCGGATCGAGCGTCTGCAGCGCACGCCGCTCGGGCACTTCCAGCTGTTCCTCAAGGGACTCGATGGCGAGGCGTTGACCGTGAGTCGGCGCCACGTGGCCGGTGTGCGCAAGCTGATGCAGAACCTCTGAAGCATCCCGCCGGTGGCGCTGGCGTCCGCGGCCCGAGGGTCGCGGGCGCCAGCGCTGACCTGCGTCGCGCCCACGCTTTCCTTGATTCCGGCCAACCCAGCCCGGACGTCCGGCCTGTTATCATCGCCGGCAATTCACTGTTCTGGAATTGCCCATGTCTCGCGAAATTCGCATCGCCACCCGCAAGAGTGCCCTGGCCCTGTGGCAGGCCGAATACGTCAAGGCACGCCTGGAGGCGTCGCACCCAGGGCTGAAGGTCAGCCTGGTGCCGATGGTCAGCCGTGGTGACAAGCTGCTCGATGCGCCGCTGGCGAAAATCGGCGGCAAGGGGCTGTTCGTCAAGGAACTGGAAACCGCACTGCTGGAAAACGAGGCGGACATCGCCGTGCACTCCATGAAGGACGTGCCGATGGAATTTCCCGAAGGGCTGGGCCTGTATTGCATCTGCGAGCGGGAAGATCCGCGCGATGCCTTCGTCTCCAATCGCTTCGACAGCCTTGACGCGCTGCCGCCGGGAAGCGTGGTCGGCACCTCGTCGCTGCGTCGCCAGGCCCAGCTGCTGGCGCGCCGACCTGACCTGAAAATCCAGTTCCTGCGCGGCAACGTCAACACTCGGCTGGCCAAGCTCGACGCCGGCGAATACGACGCCATCATCCTCGCTGCCGCCGGGTTGATCCGCCTTGGTTTCGGTGAGCGCATCCGTTCCAGCATCGGCGTCGATGAAAGTCTGCCGGCCGGCGGACAGGGTGCGGTGGGCATCGAGTGCCGCACCGGCGATAGCGAAGTGCATGCGCTGCTGTCCTGCCTCAACCATGCGCCGACTGCCACCCGCGTCGTCGCCGAGCGCGCGCTGAACAAGCGCCTGAACGGCGGCTGCCAGGTGCCGATCGCCTGTTATGCGGTGCTCGAAGGCGAGCAGCTGTGGCTGCGTGGGCTGGTCGGGCAGCCGGACGGTACTCTGCTATTGCGCGCCGAAGGTCGTGCGCCGGCCGCAGAAGCCGAGGCGCTGGGCGTGCAGGTCGCCGAGGAACTGCTGGACCAGGGTGCCGAGCAGATCCTCAAGGCAGTCTATGGCGAGGCTGGTCACGCGTGACCGGCTGGCGCCTGCTGCTGACCCGGCCGGCCGAGGAATGCGAGGCATTGGCCGCGACTCTCGCCGAGGCTGGTGTGCACAGCTCCAGCCTGCCGCTGCTGGCGATCGAGCCGCTGCCGGAGTCCGCCGAGCAGCGTGCAATGATCCTCGAGCTGGATCGCTATTGCGCTGTCGTCGTGGTCAGCAAGCCGGCCGCCCGCCTGGGCCTGGAACTGCTCGATCGCTACTGGCTGCAGCCCCCGTTCGGTCAGGCCTGGTTCAGCGTCGGTGGCGCCACCGGGGCGATCCTCGAAGCCTACGGGCTGGACGTCAGCTGGCCCGAGCGGGGTGACGACAGTGAAGCGCTGCTGGCGCTGCCACGATTGGCACAGGCGCTGGCCAGGCCCGATCCAAAGGTATTGATCATGCGCGGCGAGGGCGGCCGCGAGTTCCTCGCCGAGACGCTTCGCGGGCGTGGCGTGCAGGTCGACTTTCTCGAACTGTACCGTCGCAGCCTGCCCGACTATCCGCCTGGAACGCTGGTGCAGGTCGTTCGGTCGGAACGGCTCAACGGCCTGGTGGTCAGCAGTGGGCAGGGTCTGCTGTCGCTGCATGAGCTGGCAGCCGATACCTGGCCCGAATTGTGTGAGCTAACCTTGTTCGTACCCAGTCCGCGGGTGGCGGAGATGGCTCGACAGCTGGGCGCCAAACGAATTGTGGATTGCCGTGGCGCAGGAGCTGCGGCCTTGCTGGCGGCCTTGCGGGAAACCGCGGTGGCCGCTTCCTGATGCAAAGGATGGAAACGTGAGCGAAGCAGATTCCAAGAAAGAACCGCTGCAACCCCCCGCCAGCGAGCCGGCCCCCGCGACCGAGCCTGCGAAACCCGCAAAGCCCGCCAAGCCCGTCCCATCCAAGCCTGCCGCCAACGGCGGCGCCAAGTCCCTGGCAGCCTTGGCGCTGCTGGTCGGCCTGGGCGGCGTGGCGCTCGGTGGTTATGGCATCTGGCAGCTGCAACAGCTCGGTGCTCAGCAAGACCAGCGGCTCGAAGCCATGCAGGGGGCTGCCGAGCAGACGCGTCAGCTGGCCGAGCGCGAACGCCAGTTGGCTGCGCGGCTCGGTCGGCTGGAACAGCTGCCGTCGGCCAGCGAGCTGGAGGAGCGCCGTCGCCTGCTGGCCGCGCTGCAAAGTGATCAGCAGCGCCTTTCCGGGCGGGTCGAGCAGGTGCTGGGCGCGAGCCGCGAGGAGTGGCGCCTGGCCGAAGCCGAGCACCTGCTGCGCATGGCGATGCTGCGACTCTCGGCCATGCAGGACGTGAAAAGCGCCGAGATGCTGGTTCACGAAGCCGATCTGATTCTGCGGAAGCAGGACGATCCCGGTGCCTATGGCACCCGGCAGAAGTTGCTCGAAGGTCTCGAAGCGCTGCGCAGTCTGCCGGAGCTGGACCGTACCGGGCTGTTCCTGCAGCTGGGGGCGTTGCGTGGGCAGACCGGTCAGCTCAGCGCGCTCGCCCCGGAATTCGTCAACGGCGAGGCGCTGCCGGAAAACGCCCAGGACAGTCGCTGGCAGCGCTGGCTGAACGAATTGACGCGCTACGTGCGGGTGGACTTCGATGCCAGTGCCGACGTCAAGCCGCTGCTCGCCGGCCAGACCCTGGGCCAGGTGCGCCTGGCTCTGTCGCTGGCCATCGAGCAGGCGCAATGGGCCGTGCTCAATGGCAACACCCGGGTCTATCGGCAGTCGCTGGAGCAGGCGAGCACACTGCTCAAGGATCATTTCAGCGATGATAACGGCCAGGCCCGTGGCCTGCGCGAGCGCCTGGAAGCCCTTACCCAGCGCGAGGTCGAGGTGAGCCTGCCCGATCTCGCACCCGCCCTGCAGGCGCTGCAGGCCTACGTGCAGAAGCGTGAGCGCCGCGATGAAAGCGACGCGGGCGAGACGTCCGCTCAGCCCGAGGCGCAGGACGCGGAGCAGGAGGCCCAGCGCACATGAGACGTCTGGTTCTGGTCTTCATTCTGCTGCTCGCGATCGCAGGTCTGCTCGGCTGGGCGATCAGCCAGAGCGCCGGTTATGTGCTGATCACCTATGACCGCTTCCGCTACGAATCGAGTTTCTGGGTCTTCCTCGCGCTGATTGGCTGTCTGTGGTTGCTGGCGCTGGCGGTGCACTGGGTGCTTGGGCTGCTGCACGTGTCCGGCGCGCTGATCAATCCCTGGTCGCGTCGCCATCGTGAGCGCCGTGTCGAGAAGGCCTCTCGACGTGGCCTGCGCGAACTTGCCGAAGGGCAGTGGGGCCCGGCGCTCGGCCATCTGCAGCTGGCTGCGGAAAGGGATCGTCAGCCGCTGGTCCACTACCTGGGCGCGGCACGGGCAGCCAACGAGCTGGGCGAGTACGCACAGAGCGACGAGTTGCTGCAGAAGGCTCGCGAGCGCGAACCCGAAGCCGCACTGGCGATCGGTCTGACCCAGGCGCAGCTGCAGATCGCCCGTGGCCAGTATGTCGAAGCGCGGGCGTCTCTCAGCGCACTGCAAAGCGATCATCCACGGCACCCCTACGTGCTGACACTGCTGCAGCAGCTCTACGTGCAGCTCGAGGACTGGGCGGCGCTGTGCCGCCTGCTGCCGGAGCTGCGCAAGCATCGAGTGCTGCCACCGGCGCGCCTGAGCGAACTGGAAGTACTGGCGTGGACGGCGGCGGTAGAGCAGGCCGGGCAACCTTCCGAACTGACCGCGGAGGCGAGCCTGGAGGCGCTGAATCAGCGTTGGCAGACCGTTCCCAGCGCGCAGCGCGGGGAGCCATTGGTGGTGCGTGCCTATGCCGACGGGCTCGCCCGTCTGGGTGCGCAGGCGAAGGCCGAAGAGGTGCTCTACGCGGCGATCAAACGGCAGTACGACGATCGGCTGGTGGAACGTTATGGGCGTGTGCAGGGCAGCGATCCGGCGCGCCAGCTGGCCAATGCCGAGGGCTGGCTGAAGGATCACCCACAGAATGCCGTCCTGTTGCTGGCTCTCGGGCGGCTCAGCCTGCGCAACGCGCTGTGGGGCAAGGCGCGCGACTATCTGGAGGCGAGCCTGCGTTTCGATCATCGTCCGGAAACCTGCGCCGAGCTGGCGCGTCTGCTCGCGCAGCTGGGCGATACCGAAAACAGCAACCGGTTGTTCCAGCAGGGCGTCGGCCTGCTCGATCGCAATCTTCCGGCTACGCTGTGACCGTTTCGTCAGGTCCGCCATGCGGCGGGCTTGACGGCTTCCTGCAGGCCTGCGAGCGCTTGTAACCACGACGGGGTTTCCACTACCGTAGCGAACTTTTCCTGCTAGCGGAGCCTCCATGCGCCTGGCCAGCCCTCGTTCCCTGTTCGTCATCGCCTTCCTGGGCAGCGCCTTGCTGATCGCCTTCGCGCTCTACATGGAGCACGTGATGGGCCTTGCGCCATGCCCGCTGTGCATCGTTCAGCGCATCTGCGTGATTGGCTTCGGCCTGGTCTGCCTGGTGGCGGCGATCCATGGGCCGGCGAAGGTGGGGCGTCGCGTCTATGCGGCCATCGCCGCGCTGTTCGTGGCCGCCGGTGCCGCTACCGCGATCCGCCAGATCTGGCTGCAGAGCGTGCCGGCCGATCAGCTGCCGAGCTGCCTGCCAAGCCTGGAATACATGATGGAGGCGCTGCCCTTCCAGGAAATCGCCCGCCTTGTTCTGCACGGCACCGCCGAATGCGCCGAGGTCAGCTGGACCATGCTCGGCATGAGCATTCCCGAGTGGAGCCTGCTGGGCTTCATCGGCATGGCGATCGTCTGCCTCTGGCAGCTGCTGCGCCGAGACTGATCGGACTTTTCTCTTCCCCCGCCGAACTCCTGCTGCTTTTGCACGGTCTTCTCATGGACGTGCGGCGCAGCTACGGCTGCCTGCGCGCTCGCGCGATTCATTGGGCATTTTGCTTGATGCATCGAGCGGCGCGGCATAGTCTGCTCGTGCGGTGACGGATTCTTGCCATTCGCGCCGCCACTCACCCAAGGCCGCTACCGAAAGACAAAAAAACGTCTCGGAATGGCGTACAAGCATCATCGATTAGGGAAGTGAGGTCATCATGCTCGAGAGCTGTCGGAATGCCCAGGAACGCTGGGGCGGTGTACATCTGCTGATCGACCGTTGGCTGCATGAACGCCATGCGCTGATCAACGCCTACGACCGGTTGCATATCGAGCGCGACGACGCTCGCCAGGCCCTGCAAAGGTTCTGCGAATATCTGGTCGACTACGTCTCGGCCGGCCATTTCGAAATCTACGAACAACTGCTCGCCGAGGCCGAGGCGTTCGGCGATGCGCGCGCCATCGAACTGGCCAAGCAGATCTACCCGCGCATCGAGACCATCACCCAGGTGGCGCTGAGCTTCAACGATCGTTGCGAAAAGGGTGACTGCCTCGGCAGCCCCGGTCTGGCCGATGAGCTGAAGAAGCTCGGGCAGCTTCTGCACGAGCGTTTCGAACTGGAAGACTGCCTGATCGAAGTGCTGCATACGGCGCATAAGCAAACGGCTGCTCCGGCCTGAGAACCGAGCCACCCGCTGCGGCGGGTGCAACGCTTCGCGTCCCCTGGCGGCCACCTGGCGGGCCGTCTAGTATGGGTGCACCGTTCCTGCCAGGAGGCACCTTCATGCCCGCGAAGAAGAAGTCGGTTACCACCCCGCTGCATCTGTTGCAGCAGCTTTCCCACAGCCTTATCGAACATCTGGACAAGGCCTGCAGCCAGGCGATCAAGGACGCCGAGGGCGCGCTCGCCAAGCTGCAGAAGCAGCGCGGCAAGGCGCAGGACAAGCTGACCAAGGCCCGGGCCAAGCTGGACGAGGCGGGCAGCACTGGCAAGCCCAAGGCGCAGACCAAGGCACGTGCCCGACTCGGCGAACTGGAAGAATCCCTTACCCTGCTGCAGACCCGTCAGAGCGAAACGCTGAATTACCTGGCGGAGCTCAAGCGCGACGCCGAGCACAGCCTGAAGCTGGCGCAGGGCATCCGTCAGGTTGCCGATGCTGCAGACCAGGCGCTGCAAGGCCGTCAGCAGCCAACCAAGCTTGCAGCAGCGCGCCCGGCGGCCGGCAAGTCCGCGCCGGTGGCCGCCAAGCCCCGCACCTCTACGACCAGAGCTTCCGCAGCCAAGGCTGACAGTGCCCCAGCGAAAGCCGGCACGACCGCGACTGCCTCCAAGCCGGCCGCCAAGCCTGCGGCAAAGTCGCCAGCCAAGGCTGCGGTCAAACCGGCTGCGAAAGCGCCCGCCAGTGCCGCGGCCAAGCCCGCCACGACGGGGGCGAGCGCCAGCAAGGCGCCGGCCCGTTCACGTGCGGCTGCCGGTTCGAAGGCACCCGCGTCGGCGGCGAAAAAGCCTGCCGCGTCGGCAGAGGCGCCGGACAAGGCGGCAGCTGCCAAGCCTGCAACCAAGGCCACAGCCAAGAAGCCGGTGGCGCGCAAGCCAGCGGCCAAGCGCGCCGCCGCTCAGCCAGCAGCCAGCTCCAGCTGAGTCTGCAGCGCCGCGCTGCGCAGGACTTCCAGCGCGGCGCGGTTGTGCGCTACCGGGACGAGGGTTTCCAGCCAGGCGTCGGCAGCGCCGTTCGAAGGCCAGTCCTGGCTGATCTTCTGCAACCGTTCGAGCAGTTCGCGCTCGGCTTGCAGTTCCAGCGTTTTCAACGCTTCACGCAGGCTGTGTAACGCCAGGTCCTGTTCGGCCTGCGATCGCCATGCCTGACGCAACCCCCGCAGCGGCTCGATCACGTCCCCGCGCCAGGGCGCGGCAAGCGCCGTCAACGCCTGCAGACGCGCCTGGCTGCAGGCGACGCCGCGTGCCTGCAGCCAGGCGCCACACAACAGCAAGCACACGTCCGCGCCCTGGTTTTGCAGCTCCAGGCAAGCCTTTTCGACGCCTGGTCGGGCATAGCAGGCTAGGGCGAAGGTCCAAAGGTCAGGGGTTTGCATTCGAGTGGCGCCTTTTTTTGTCGACCGCCCGGCTGGCTTTCCAGGCGAACTGATAAACTCGCGGCCATTATGATCCGACTTCTGAACCTCACTCTACAGCGCGGGCCCCAGCGACTGCTGGAAGGCGCCGAGCTGACCCTGCATCCCGGCCAGAAGGCCGGCCTGGTCGGTGCCAACGGTGCCGGCAAATCCACACTCTTCGCCCTGCTGCGTGGCGAGCTGGTGCCCGATGGTGGCGACTGCCAGCTGCCGCCGGACTGGCGCATCGCGCACATGCGCCAGGAGATCGAGACCCTCGAGCGCCTGGCGGTGGACTATGTGCTCGATGGCGATGTTGAGCTGCGGCGCATCCAGACCGAACTGGCTGCCGCCGAGCAGGCCCATGATGGCAACGCCCTGGCGCGCCTGCACACCGAACTGGACAACGCCGACGGCTACAGCGCCGATGCGCGGGCGCGCAAGCTGCTCGCCGGGCTGGGCTTTTCCAATGAGCAGATGGTGCTGCCGGTCGGCAGCTTTTCCGGCGGCTGGCGCATGCGTCTGAACCTGGCGCAGGCGCTGATGTGCCCGTCAGACCTCCTGCTGCTGGACGAACCGACCAACCACCTGGATCTGGATGCGATCCTCTGGCTGGAGGACTGGCTCAAGGGCTACCCCGGCACGCTGCTGCTGATTTCCCACGACCGCGACTTTCTCGATGCGGTGGTCGACCACGTCATCCACCTGGAGCAGCGCAAGCTGACCCTCTATCGCGGCGGCTACTCGGCGTTCGAACGCACCCGCGCCGAGCGTCTGGCCCAGCAGCAGCAGGCCTACGAGAAGCAGCAGGCGCAGCGCGCGCACATGGAAAGCTTCATCCGCCGCTTCAAGGCCAAGGCGACCAAGGCGCGCCAGGCACAGAGCCGGATCAAGGCGCTGGAGCGGCTGGAAGAGCTGGCCCCGGCGCACGTGGATTCGCCGTTCGACTTTCGTTTCCGCGAAGCGGACAAGGTCTCCAGTCCGTTGCTGGATCTGGCCGAGGGCCGCCTCGGCTATGGCGACAAGCTGGTTCTGGACAAGGTCAAGCTGCAGCTGGTGCCTGGCGCGCGGATCGGCCTGCTGGGTCCCAACGGTGCCGGCAAGTCGACCCTGATCAAGACGCTCTCCGGCGAGCTTTCGCCCCTCGGCGGCCGCCTGCAGCGCGGCGAGAACCTGGTGGTCGGCTACTTCGCCCAGCACCAGCTCGACTCGCTCGACCCCAAGGCCAGCCCGCTGCTGCACCTGCAGCGCATCGCCGCCAACGAGCGCGAGCAGACCCTGCGCGATTTCCTCGGCGGCTTCGATTTCCGCGGCGATCGTTGCGACGAGCCGGTGTTGAACTTCTCCGGTGGCGAGAAGGCGCGCCTGGCGCTGGCGCTTATCGCCTGGGGCAAGCCCAACCTGCTGCTGCTCGACGAGCCGACCAACCATCTGGATCTGGAGATGCGCCTGGCGCTGACCCTGGCGCTGCAGGACTTCGAAGGCGCGGTGCTGGTGGTGTCCCACGATCGGCATCTGCTCAAGAGCACCACCGACGAGTTCCTGCTGGTGGCAGACGGCCGGGTGCAGGACTTCGACGGCGATCTCGAGGATTACGCGCGCTGGCTGGTGGACTACCGTGCGCGGCAGCAGCCGTCTGTTGCCGCTGAAGCGATCGCCGACAAGACCGACAAGCGCGCCCAGCGCCAGGCCGCCGCCGCGCTGCGCCAGCAGCTGGCACCACACAAGCGCCAGGCCGACAAGCTGGAGAAGGATCTGGCTGGCGTGCACGAAAAGCTGGCCGCCCTGGAAACGCGACTCGGCGACAGTGCGCTCTACGAAGCGGCGCGCAAGGACGAGCTGCGCCAGTTGCTGGCCCAGCAGGCCGAGCTCAAGGTTCGTGAAGGCGAGCTGGAGGAGGCCTGGCTGGAGGCACTGGAAACCCTGGAAGCCTTGCAGGCGCAGCTGGAGGCCAGCGCATGAGCGAACCCTGGCTGACCCTGGTCGAGGAATGGCGCCTGCAATGGATGCTGGGCTTGCAGGTATTGCTGATCCTGCTGGTGGCTTACGTGCTGCAACGGCTGGTGGTACGCGGTCTGACGCGGGTTTCGTCGCGCTATCCGCTGCCGCCGGAGTTGCTGATCCCGGTGCGCGGCGGCATCCGCTGGTTCATCATCGGCGGCGCGCTGATCATGGTGCTGGAGCGCTTCGGGGTGTCCGCCACGGTGCTCTGGACGGCCATTTCCGGTTTCGTCGCGGTAGCCGCGATCGCCTTCTTCGCCATCTGGAGCGTGCTGTCCAACCTGCTGTGTGCGGTGCTGATCCTGACTGTCGGGCCGTTCCGTTTGGGAGATGTGGTGGAAATCGTCGAGGCGTTCGACAAGCCGATCGTCAAAGGGCGTGTCATCGATATCAACCTGCTCTATACCACCCTGGAAGAAGTGGCCGAGCCGGTTACCGGGGCTATCGTCCAGGTGCCCAACAGCCTGTTCTTCCAGAAAGCCGTGCGCCGCTGGCGTGGTGCCGACGTCCAGCTCTTCAACCGTAATCTCAACGAGTAGAACACCATCATGGAATGGCTCAGCAACCCGGAAATCTGGGTCGCGTTTCTGACGCTGACTGCCCTGGAAATCGTCCTGGGCATCGACAACATCATCTTCATCTCCATTCTGGTCAGCCGCCTGCCCAAGGAACAGCAGCCCAAGGCGCGCTTCTTCGGCTTGGCGCTGGCGATGGGCACACGCATCCTGCTGTTGCTGTCGATCGCCTGGGTGATGCGTCTGACCAACGACCTGTTCACGGTCCTGGGGGAGGGCGTATCGGGGCGTGACCTGATCCTGTTCTTTGGCGGCCTGTTCCTGCTGTTCAAGAGCACCCTGGAAATCTGGCACAGCGTCGAAGGCGAGGAGGAAGAACAGACCGCCGGCGGCGCGGCCAAGGCGGGTTTCGTTGGCATCATCCTGCAGATCGCAGTGATCGACATCGTCTTCTCGCTGGATTCGGTGATCACCGCGGTAGGCCTGGTGCAGCATGTGCCGGTGATGGTCGCGGCAATCGTGATTGCGGTGCTGGTGATGATGGTTTCGGCCGGGACCATCGCCGATTTCATCGACAAGCATCCGACGCTGAAGATTCTCGCGCTGTCGTTCCTCATCGTCGTCGGCACGCTGCTGATCGCCGAAGCCTTCGATGTGCACGTGCCCAAGGGCTACGTCTACTTCGCCATGGCTTTCTCGCTCGGCGTCGAGGCGCTGAACATCCGCATGCGCAAGGCCATGAAGCGCAAGCTCAAGGAACCGGTGAAGCTGGGCAAGGGCTCGCCGGACTGAACCCACGCGTCTGAAACGGAGGGCATCACGATGACACTGGAAACCTGGCTCGCATTCTTTGTCGCCTGTTGGGTGATCAGCCTGTCGCCGGGCGCCGGGGCCATCGCGTCGATGTCCTGCGGCTTGCAGTACGGCTTCTGGCGCGGCTACTGGAACGCCATCGGCTTGCAGCTGGCGCTGGTACTGCAGATTGCCGTGGTCGCCGCCGGCGTCGGCGCGGTGCTGGCCACCTCGGAACTGGCGTTCGGCCTGATCAAGTGGTTCGGCGTCTGCTACCTGCTCTGGCTGGCCTGGAAGCAATGGCAGGCGCAGCCCGAAGCGCTGGATGATTCGGCGGCGCCGCGGCCCATCGGCCGGCCGCTGAGCCTGGTCTTGCGTGGCTTCCTGGTCAATGCCAGCAACCCCAAGGCGATCGTCTTCATTCTTGCGGTGCTGCCGCAGTTCCTCGATCCGCAGCGGCCGCTGCTGCTGCAGTACAGCGAGATGGCCGCGACCATGGTGGTGGTCGATCTGGTGGTCATGGCCGGCTACACCGGGCTTGCCGCCAAGGTGTTGCGCCTGCTGCGTACGCCGCGTCAGCAGCGCCTGGTCAACCGCAGCTTTGCCACCATGTTCGCCGGGGCGGCGGCCCTGCTGGCGACCGTTCGGCGCGCCGCGGCATGAGCGAGGCGGTTCCGATGCGCGTATGGATCGACGCCGATGCCTGCCCGCGCGCAGCCAAGGATCAGGTGATCAAGTTCGCCCTCAAGCGCAAGTTCGAGGTGCTGCTGGTCGCCGGGCAGAGCCAGGTCAAGCCGGCATTCGCCTGCGTGCGTCTGATTGTCGTGCCGAGCGGGCCGGATGCCGCGGACGACTATCTGGTCGAGCATGCCGAGCCCGGTGACCTGGTGATCTGCAGCGACGTGCCACTGGCCGACCGGCTGGTGAAGAAGGGGGTCGCCGCGCTCGACCCGCGCGGGCGCGAGTTCGACGAGCGCAACATGGGCGAGCGCCTGGCGGTGCGCAACCTGTTCACCGATCTGCGGGATCAGGGGCAGGTGGGTGGCGGCCAGGCGGCTTACGGCGAGCGTGACCGTCAGGCGTTCGCCAATGCGCTGGACCGCTTGCTTACGCGGTTGTCACGGTCGCAGTGAGTGGCCGCTCGGCCAGCCAGTCGCGCAGCGCCGCTAACGGCAGCGGCCGGCTGTAGTAGTAACCCTGGATGAAGTCGCAGCCGTTTTCGCGCAGATAATCGAGCTGCACTGCCTCTTCCACCCCTTCGGCCACCACCTTCAGACCCAGCTTGTGTGCCATGGCGATGATCGCTGCGGTGATGGCGCGGTCGTTGGCCTGCTCGGCAATTTCCCGAACGAACGCACGGTCGACCTTGAGCGTATCGACCGGCAGCTGACGCAGGTAGGTCAGCGAGGAATAGCCGCTGCCGAAGTCATCGATCGAAACCTTCACGCCCAGCTCGCGCACCGCGTCCAGCGTGCGGATCGCCGCGCCGAGGCTGTTCATCAGGGCGTTCTCGGTGACTTCCACGGTCAGTCGCGCGGGCTCCAGCCCCGTGCGTTCGAGGATCCGCGCAACCACCGCGGGCATCTGCGGGTTGGACAGGTTGAGCGCCGAGCAGTTGACCGCCATGCGCAGATCGTGGCCTTCCTCCAGCAGCCCGACCAGGTCGGCGCAGGCGCGGCGCGCCACCCAGGTGTCCAGCTCGGCGACGAAGCCATGCTGTTCGGCCAGCCCGACGAAACGCTCCGGACTGATGAACCCCTGCTGCGGATGCTGCCAGCGCACCAGCGCTTCGAGGCTTACCGGGCGCCCGCTGCGGCCGTCGACGATGGGCTGGTAGTGCACGCTGAGCAGATTCTCGTTCAGCGCTCGTCGCAGGTCCTGCTCCAGCGACAGGTCCTCCTGGGCGCGCAGTTCCAGTGCCGGATTGAAGCGCAGGCTGCGGTTGCGGCCGCTGGCCTTGCACTGCCCGACGGCCAGGCCGGCGTGACGGAACAGGGCATCGAAGTTGAGGCCGTCCTCAGGGTACTGGCTGATGCCGATGCTGGCTGTCAGGCGCAGTTGGGTGTCGCCCAGGACGAACGGCGGGCGCAGCTGGTCGAGGATCCGCTCGGCGGTCGCCTGGGCATGCTCCCAGGCGCCCAGGGTGAGCACGCAGAACTCGTCGCCGGAGAAGCGCGCCAGCATGTCGTGCTGACCGAGCACCGCGCGAATGCGTTGCGCCGCCTGTTGCAGTGCCAGGTCGCCGCTGCGGTGACCGAGGCTGTCGTTGATGCGTTTGAAGTTGTCCAGGTCCACCACCAGCACCGCCAGTGCCTGGCGCTCCTCGCGTGCGGCCAGCACCTGGGTGACCATCTCGGTGAAAGCGCGGCCGTTGAAAAGGTTGGTCAGTGGGTCGTAGTGGGTCATGGCGTTGAGCTGGTGCTCGGCCAGATCGAGCGCCTCGCGCTGCTCGCTGAAACGCTGTTCGGCCCAGCTCGCAGCAATGCCGGTGACGATCACCAGCAGGGCTACCAAGCCGATCGCCGAGGCGAGTGCGCCCTGGCCGGTGTGGCTGCCGAATGGCGCGGCGTGCTCCACGAGACCGGCGGGGACTGCCAGGGTCAGCGCGTGCATGCCGGTGTAGTGCATGGAGACGATTGCCGCACCCATCACCAGGCTGCATAGCAGGCGCTGCCAGCGCTGATGGCGGCTCTGGCTGGTGCGAAAATGAAAGCCCAGTACCAGCGCGGCGATGGAAGCGCCAATGGCAATCAGCACCGAGGCGGCAAACGCCAGCGGCGCATAGTACAGCGTGGCCAGCGAGCGAATCGCGGCCATCCCGGTGTAGTGCATCGCCGCAATGCCGATGCCGGCAGCGGTTCCGGCCAGGGCATACTGCGCCACGCTCAGGTGATCGCGGCCGAGCACGCGCATCACCACGTAGGACACCGCCACGGCGATCAGTAGCGAAAGGGCGGTGATGCCGTGCTCGTAGCGAATGTCCAGCGGCGCGCGGAAGGCCAGCATGCCGATGAAATGCATCGACCAGATACCGCCTCCCAGGGCGAAGGCGCCGACCCAGCGCCATAGCTCGCGCCCGCGCGGGTTGCTGCTGCGGCTGACCCGCTTGGCCAGGGCCAGGGCGGTGAAGGCCGCGGCGCTGGCGATCAGATAGGAGAGCACGACCAGCATCGGGTCATGGCTATGCCCGAGCAGGGCAACCTGGTCGGCGGGCAGGTCGGAAAACAGCAGTCTGGACACGCGGCGGCACTCGAACTGTCGGGCGTCCTGCCTCGTGGAGATGATGGCTCATGGCCATGTTCGGCAGAGTGTACGAGAGCGCACCCCGGCCGCCAATCTCCTATCGGCCGTTCAGCCGCAAAGATAAGTGCCGGTGCCCACGGCGATCAGCGTGTCCGATTCGTTGTGCAGCTCCGAACGCACCACCGCGACCTTGTTGCCCGAGCGCAGCAGGGTCGCGCTGGCAGTGAAGCGCGTACCGCGGCCGGGGCGCAGATAGTCGATGCGCAGGTCGATGGTGCCGAGGCGGGACAGGCGGGCGGCGCGTTCCTGCATGGTCAGGTGACGATGCTTGTCGAAGGCGCCCAGCATCGCCATGGCGCCACCGGCGACGTCGAGCAACGAGGCGATCACGCCGCCGTGGAGGATGCCATGGACGAAGTTGCCGACCAGCTCGGGCTTCATTGGCAGGTGCATCACCACCCGCGACGTGGATATTTCATCGAGCTCGATGCCCAGGGCCTGGTTGAAGGGGATGCGCTCGAACATCTGGCGTACCGCCTGGGCCTGCTCGGCGAGCAGCGCATCGTCATGGTTCATGGTCGGCATTCCTGAAAAGGGTCGGACCAAACTGCCCGAGGTCGTCCGGGCTGAACAGGTCGACGGCAAGAGCACCCGCGGCTTTGGCGACTTTCGCGCAAAAAAATCCCGGGTTGCCCCGGGATTACGGTCTGTTCGAAGACTCAGTCCTCGGTGGTCATCTCCAGCACTCGGTCGACCAGCTTGTAGATGCCGGACGCCGCTTCGCTGATGGACTGTGCCAGCATGTAGGCCGGAGTAGTGACCAGGCGGTGCTGCTTGTCCACCACGATGTCGCTGACCTCGCAGGCCTGGTGGCTGGCTCCCATCTGGCCGACCGCCTTGGCGGCGTCGGCGTCGTCGCTGCCGAGGGTGCAGATCACGCCAGCGCCGAAGATCTCCGCGGCCATGGTCGGCGCGATGCACATCATGCCGACTGGCTTGCGCGCCTCGGCGAAGGCCTTGACCAGCGCCACCACGTCCGGCAGGGCCTTGCTGTCCGCACCTTCGGTGGCGAAGGTGGAGAGGTTCTTCGCGGCACCGAAGCCGCCAGGCATGATCAGCGCGTCGAAATCCTCGGCGCGTGCCTCGCGCAGATCCTTGATTTCGCCACGGGCCAGGCGTGCCGATTCGGTCAGTACGTTGCGCGATTCCGGCATTTCCTCGCCGGTCAGGTGGTTGATCACGTGCATCTGCGCAATGTTCGGTGCGAAGCACTGCACCTTGACGCCGCGCTGGTCCAGGCGCAGCAGGGTGATGACGCTCTCATAGATCTCCGAGCCGTCGTAGACGCCACAGCCGGATAGGATCACGGCGACTTTCTTGTTCATAGCGATACTCCTGGTCAGTTTCAACGGCCCTGGGGTGGGCGCTGCGGATGGGCTCGATGCTAATACCTGGGGCGGTTCCAGGTAAGCCCCGCATGCTGGTTTGGATTCGCCTGACTCGCCGGTGTTCATTGCCGCAGGTCTGGCACGCGACTTTGCGCCCACTCAAAGCACTGGCAGTCGTGGGCGGGGCTGGCGACAATGGGACGATTTCGCTGGTCCGGCGGCATGGCGTTGTCATCATTTCGTCATGCGCCGGGCCTATAAAACGTCATATTCGCCCGTTTTGCGGGCCAGGAGTCCGTTGTGAGTTTCGTTCCTGCCAGCCGCCTGTTCCCCGCCACCCGCCTGCGCCGCAACCGTCGCGACGAGTTTTCCCGCCGTCTGGTGCGCGAGAACGTGCTGACGGTCGATGACCTGATCCTCCCGGTGTTCGTGCTCGATGGCGAGAACCGTCGCGAAGCCGTGCCGTCGATGCCCGGCGTCGAGCGGCTGTCCATCGACCTGCTGCTCGAGGAGGCCGAGGAGCTGGTGGCGCTGGGCATTCCGGCACTGGCGCTGTTCCCGGTGACGCCGCTGGAGAAGAAATCCCTGGATGCCGCCGAAGCCTGGAATCCGGACGGTATTGCCCAGCGTGCCACGCGCGCGCTGCGTGCGCGCTTCCCGGAGCTGGGCATCATCACCGACGTCGCCCTCGATCCGTTCACCACTCACGGCCAGGACGGCATCCTCGACGACAACGGCTACGTACAGAACGACGTCACCGTCGATGCGCTGGTCAAGCAGGCGCTCTCCCATGCCGAGGCCGGTGCTCAGGTGGTCGCGCCGTCTGACATGATGGATGGCCGCATCCAGGCGATCCGCGAGGCGCTGGAAGTGGCCGAGCACCACAACGTGCGCATCATGGCCTATTCGGCCAAGTACGCCAGTGCCTACTACGGCCCGTTCCGCGATGCGGTGGGTTCGGCAGCGAATCTCGGCAAGAGCAACAAGAACACCTACCAGATGGACCCGGCCAACGGCGACGAGGCACTTCACGAGGTGGGCGCGGACCTGGCCGAAGGCGCCGACATGGTCATGGTCAAGCCCGGCCTGCCGTACCTGGACATCGTCTGGCGGGTGAAGGAGGCCTTCAAGGCGCCGACCTTCGTCTATCAGGTCAGCGGCGAGTACGCCATGCACATGGCCGCCATCCAGAACGGCTGGCTGAGCGAGGCCGTCATCCTTGAGTCTTTGGTCGGCTTCAAGCGCGCCGGGGCCGATGGCATCCTCACCTACTTCGCCAAGCAGGCGGCACAACAATTAAAACGGGGCCAGTGAGCCCTTTTCGAGGCAAAGCGATGATCAACCAGGGACTCAGCGAAAAGGATCTGCAGGACGCCGTCGTCAGCGAGGTGCTGGAGGTGGTCGAGCCGGAAGCGGTAGCGGTGCCTTCCGCGCCGCCGGAAGTCGTCGAGGAGGCGCCGGTTGCACCGGTGACCAATCTGGATGACAGCGCGCTGTACATCCACCGCGAGCTTTCCCAGCTGCAGTTCAATATCCGCGTGCTGGAGCAGGCGCTGGACGAGTCCTATCCGCTGCTGGAACGGCTGAAGTTCCTGTTGATCTTCTCCAGCAACCTCGACGAGTTCTTCGAGATTCGCGTGGCCGGGTTGAAGAAGCGCGTCACCTTCGCCCGCGAGCAGGCCGGCGCCGATGGTCTGCAGCCGCATCAGGCGCTGGCGCGCATTTCCGAGCTGGTGCATGAACAGGTCGACCGCCAGTACGCGATCCTCAACGACGTGCTATTGCCGGCGCTTGCCGAACATCAGATCCGCTTCATCCGCCGCCGGCACTGGACGGCCAAGCTCAAGACCTGGGTGCGTCGCTATTTCCGCGACGAGATCGCACCGATCGTCACGCCCATCGGGCTTGACCCGACCCATCCGTTCCCGCTGCTGGTGAACAAGAGCCTGAACTTCATCGTCGAGCTGGAGGGCGTCGATGCGTTCGGTCGCGATTCCGGTCTGGCGATCATCCCGGCGCCACGGCTGCTGCCGCGGGTGATTCGCGTGCCGGAGTCGGTCGGTGGTCCAGGCGACAATTTCGTCTTCCTCTCATCGATGATCCATGCCCACGCCGACGACCTGTTCCATGGCATGCGGGTCAAGGGCTGCTACCAGTTCCGCCTCACCCGTAACGCCGACCTCTCGGTGGACACCGAGGACGTCGAGGACCTGGCCCGCGCGCTGCGTGGCGAGCTGATCTCACGGCGTTACGGCGATGCCGTGCGTCTCGAGGTGGCCGATACCTGTCCGCAACACCTGGCGGACTTCCTGCTCAAGCAATTCAGCCTCGGCGAGAGCGAGATGTACCGGGTCAACGGCCCGGTCAACCTGACCCGGCTGTTCAGCATCACCGGCCTGGACAGCCATCCGGAGCTGCAATACAGCCCGTTCACCCCGTCGATTCCGAAGCTCCTGCAGAACAGCGACAAGATCTTCAGCGTGATCAACAAGCAGGACATCCTGCTGCTGCACCCGTTCGAGTCGTTCACGCCGGTGGTCGACCTGCTGCGCGAGGCCGCCAAGGACCCCTGCGTACTGGCGATCAAGCAGACGCTGTACCGCTCCGGCGCCAACTCCGAGATCGTCGACGCGCTGGTGGATGCAGCACGCAGCGGCAAGGAGGTCACTGCGGTGATCGAACTGCGCGCCCGCTTCGACGAGGAATCCAACCTGCAGCTGGCCAGCCGCCTGCAGCAGGCCGGCGCGGTGGTGATCTACGGCGTGGTCGGCTACAAGACCCACGCCAAGATGATGCTGATCCTGCGTCGCGAGAACGGCGAGCTCTGCCGCTACGCGCACCTGGGCACCGGCAACTACCACGCGGCCAACGCGCGGCTGTACACCGACTACAGCCTGCTGACATCGGACGACGCGCTCTGCGAGGACGTCTCCAAGCTGTTCAGCCAGCTGATCGGCATGGGCAAGACCATGCGCATGAAGAAGCTGCTGCACGCGCCCTTCACGCTGAAGAAGACGCTGCTCGACCTGATCACCCAGGAGACCCAGCATGCGGCCGAGGGCCGGCCGGCGCACATCATCCTGAAGATCAACGCACTGACCGATCCGAAGATGATCAAGGCGCTGTACAAGGCCAGCCAGACCGGCGTGCGTGTGGACCTCATCGTGCGCGGCATGTGCTGCCTGCGCCCTGGCATCGCCGGGGTCTCGCACAACATTCATGTGCGCTCGATCATCGGACGCTTCCTCGAGCACAGCCGGGTGTTCTACTTCCAGAACGATGGCGACGAGAAACTCTATCTCTCCAGTGCGGACTGGATGGAGCGCAATCTCGATCGGCGGGTGGAAACCTGCTTCCCGGTCGAGGGCAAGAAGCTGGTGACGCGGGTGAAGAAAGAGCTGGAGGGCTTCCTCAGCGACAACACCCAGAGCTGGATCCTGCAGCCTGACGGCAGCTACGTGCGCAACAGCCCGACCGGCAACCAGAACGCGCGCAACGTGCAGAGCACCTTGCTCGAGCGTCTCACCGGACCGCAGGTCGGGACGCGTTGAGTCCCGACTGGCTGCCGGTTGACCGAATGAACAAGGGCCCTTGCGGGCCCTTGTTTCATTTCATGCGCAGGTCGTAGCCCACCCGCGCGAGCCAGGCGGCTTCGGCCTCGAAGTCGGCGCGGGTCAGCGGGTTGGCGTTCAGCCAGTCGGTCGGGAAGATCAGCTCCAGGCTGCGCTCGTCGGCCTTCAGTCGCACGTCGGAGACGGCATTGGCGCCGCGGATGTGGTGGAACAGGATCGCGAAACGCAACAGGATGCACAGACGAACCAGGGCGTCGGCGTCGGCCCCGGTTTCACCGAACTTGTCCTGCGGAATGTTGCGCCGGTGGCCGCGCACCAGCAGCGCCAGCATGAGCTGGTCCTGCCGCGAGAAGCCCGGCAGGTCGGAGTGCTCGATCAGGTAGGCGCCGTGCTTGTGGTAGTGATAGTGGGCGATGTCCAGACCCACTTCATGCACGCGCGCGGCCCAGGCGAGCAGCTCGCGGTGCCAGTCCTGATCCAGGTTCCAGGCTTCGGCCACCTGGTCGAAGGCCTCCAGCGCCTTGGCTTCGACCCGTGCGGCCTGCTCCATGTCGACGTGATAACGCTCCATCAGGAAGCTCAGCGAGCGATCGCGAATGTCCTCGTCGTGATGGCGGCCCAGCAGGTCGTAGAGCACGCCTTCACGCAGCGCGCCTTCGGAGTGGGTCATGCTGCTGATCTCGAGGGCATCGAAGATCGCCTCCAGAATCGCCAGGCCCGCCGGGAATACTCCGCGGCGGTCCGGCTTGACGCCGTCGATGTCGATCTTCTCCACGTCACCGAGCTTGAACAGCTTGCGCTTGAGCCAGCCGATACCTTCGGCGTTGACCTCACCGGTGCCGAAACCACCGCTCTTGATCGCCAGCCCGACGGCGCGAATGGTGCCGGACGCGCCGATGGATTCCTGCCAGCCAAGCCGGCGCAGGCCGTGTTCGATACCCATCAATTCGACGCGTGCCGCCGTGTAGGCCTGGGCGTAGCGCGCCGGGGTGATCTTGCCGTCGCGGAAGAAGCGCTGGGTATAGCTCACGCAGCCCATCTGCAGGCTTTCACGCAGCTGCGACTCGAAGCCTTCGCCGATGATGAACTCGGTGCTGCCGCCGCCGATGTCGGCGACCAGGCGCCGGCCCTGACTGGCCGGAACGGTATGCGACACGCCGAGGTAGATCAGGCGCGCCTCTTCGCGGCCGGAAATGACTTCCACCTGATGGTTGATGATCTCTTCGGCGCGGCGAATGAAGGTGGCGCGGTTGCGCGCCTCGCGCAGGGCGTTGGTACCGACGATGCGTACCGCGCCCTGGGGCAGGTGGTTGACCATCTGCGCGAAGCGCCGCAGGCAGTCCAGGCCACGCTGCATGGCGGCCTCGTCGAGCAGGCGGTTCTCGTCGATGCCGGCAGCCAGCTGCACCTTTTCGCCGAGTCGTTCGAGGATGCGCATTTCACCGTTGCTGGTGCGCGCGAGCACCATGTGAAAACTGTTCGAGCCCAGATCCAGGGCGGCGATCATGGGAAAGGATTCAGCGGTGTTCTGGCGCATTGGGCGGTCTCGATGCAAAACCCCGACATCCTGACACGATCGACCCCATCCGCCAACGCAGTCATCGCCGCAGCGGCCTGCTCCGGACGGGCGCTCGTCGGCCGCCGACCGGTCTGCAGCTTTCGGTCCGCACGCAGTAGGGCTATGATGGCGACCTTTCCGTTCCGACCCTGGAGAAAATCCATGAGCGACTACATCAACAATGTCAGCGACAGCAGCTTCGAGCAGGACGTCCTCCAGGCCGACGGTCCCGTGCTGGTTGACTACTGGGCTGAGTGGTGTGGCCCCTGCAAGATGATCGCGCCGGTACTCGACGAGATCGCCAAGGACTATGAGGGCCGTCTGAAGGTCTGCAAGCTGAACATCGACGAGAACCAGGAAACCCCGCCGAAGTACGGCGTGCGCGGTATCCCGACCCTGATGCTGTTCAAGAACGGCAACGTCGAAGCGACCAAGGTCGGTGCGCTGTCCAAATCGCAGCTGGCCGCCTTCCTCGACAGCAACATCTGAGTACGACGAAGATCGCCTCCAAAGCCCTCGCAGATGCGGGGGCTTTTTTCATCTGCAGGGTGGACGCTTCGCCTGCACGGTGCTAAATTCGGCCACGCGACGCTTTCTTCCGTCGCCCTCTGCATGCCGTCGCCGACGCACTTCAGCCTCATAAAGCACAACGAACCTCGTTCGTCTCCTGCTGCGCGGCTTCTCAAGCTAATCGCTTTCTACATCCTTCCTGATCTCTTTCTATGAATCTGACTGAACTCAAGCAAAAGCCCATCACCGAACTGCTGGAAATGGCCGAACAGATGGGCATCGACAACATGGCCCGTTCGCGCAAGCAGGACGTGATTTTCTCCCTGCTGAAAAAGCACGCGAAAAGCGGCGAGGAAATCTCCGGTGACGGCGTGCTGGAGATTCTCCAGGACGGTTTCGGCTTCCTGCGCTCCGCGGATTCTTCCTATCTGGCCGGCCCGGACGACATCTATGTGTCGCCCAGCCAGATCCGTCGCTTCAACCTGCGTACCGGCGACACCATCGTCGGCAAGATCCGCCCGCCGAAGGAAGGCGAGCGCTACTTCGCCCTGCTCAAGGTCGACTCGATCAACTACGATCGGCCGGAAAACGCGAAGAACAAGATTCTCTTCGAGAACCTGACCCCGCTGTTCCCCAACGAGCGCCTGAAGATGGAGGCCGGCAACGGCTCCACCGAAGACCTCACCGGTCGCGTGATCGACCTCTGCGCACCGATCGGCAAAGGTCAGCGCGGCCTGATCGTCGCGCCGCCGAAGGCGGGCAAGACGATCATGCTGCAGAACATCGCCAGCAACATCACCCGCAACAATCCCGAGTGCCACCTGATCGTCCTGCTGATCGACGAGCGCCCGGAAGAAGTGACCGAGATGCAGCGCACCGTGCGCGGCGAAGTGGTGGCCTCCACCTTTGACGAGCCGCCGACCCGCCACGTGCAGGTCGCCGAGATGGTGATCGAGAAGGCCAAGCGCCTGGTCGAGCACAAGAAGGATGTGGTCATCCTGCTCGACTCCATCACTCGCCTGGCGCGTGCCTACAACACCGTGATCCCGAGCTCCGGCAAGGTACTCACCGGTGGTGTCGACGCCCACGCGCTGGAGAAGCCCAAGCGTTTCTTCGGCGCCGCACGCAACATCGAGGAGGGCGGCTCGCTGACCATCCTCGCCACCGCGCTGGTGGAAACCGGCTCGAAGATGGACGAGGTGATCTACGAGGAATTCAAGGGCACCGGTAACCTGGAGCTGCAACTGGACCGCCGCATCGCTGAAAAGCGTGTGTTCCCGGCCATCAACATCAACCGTTCCGGCACCCGCCGCGAGGAGTTGCTGACCGCCGAGGACGAGCTGCAGCGCATCTGGATCCTGCGCAAGCTGCTGCATCCGATGGACGAGATCGCCGCCATCGAGTTCCTGCTCGACAAGCTCAAGGACACCAAGACCAACGACGAATTCTTCATGTCCATGAAGCGCAAGTAAGCGATTCGTTGTTGCCAACAAGGCCGGGGAAACCCGGCCTTTGTCTGTCTGCAGGTTTTGGAAAACCCGGCGCTGGGGCTAAACTCTGCGCCCCGACCCTGCCGGCCCATGCGAGGCTCAAGCATGCAGTATCGCGATCTGCGCGACTTTATCAGCGGCCTGGAAGAACGCGGTGAGCTCAAGCGCGTCACGGCTGCTGTGTCTCCCGTCCTGGAAATGACCGAAATCTGTGACCGCACCCTGCGCAAGCAGGGCCCGGCGCTGCTGTTCGAGAACCCGACCGGTTTCGACATGCCGGTGCTCGGCAATCTGTTCGGCACGCCGGGGCGGGTGGCACTGGGCATGGGCGCCGAGGATGTCTCCGAGCTGCGCGAGATCGGCAAACTGCTGGCCTTTCTCAAGGAGCCGGAGCCGCCGAAGGGGCTGAAGGACGCCTGGAGCAAGCTGCCGATCTACAAGAAGGTCATCAGCATGGCGCCCAAGGTGCTCAAGGATGCGCCCTGTCAGGAAGTGATCGTCGAGGGCGACGACGTCGACCTGACGAAGATTCCGGTGCAGCACTGCTGGCCGGGGGACGCCGCGCCGCTGATCACCTGGGGCCTGACCATCACCAAGGGGCCGAACAAGGAACGGCAGAACCTCGGCATCTACCGTCAGCAGGTGATCGGCCGTAACAAGGTCATCATGCGCTGGCTGAGCCACCGCGGCGGAGCGCTGGATTTCCGCGAGTGGTGCGAGAAGTACCCTGATCGACCCTACCCGGTAGCGGTGGCGCTGGGTGCCGATCCGGCAACCATTCTCGGCGCGGTCACGCCGGTGCCCGATACGCTCTCCGAGTACGCCTTTGCCGGCCTGCTGCGCGGCTCGCGCACCGAGCTGGTCAAGGCCATCGGCTCCGAGCTGCAGGTGCCGGCCTATGCCGAGATCGTCCTCGAAGGGCATATCCATCCAGGCGAGATGGCCGATGAGGGGCCCTACGGCGATCACACCGGCTACTACAACGAGGTGGACCGCTTCCCGGTGTTCACCGTCGAGCGCATCACCCACCGCAAGAATCCGATCTACCACAGCACCTATACCGGGCGTCCGCCGGATGAGCCGGCGATTCTCGGTGTGGCGCTGAACGAGGTGTTCGTGCCGATCCTGCAGAAGCAGTTCCCGGAGATCGTCGACTTCTATCTGCCGCCGGAAGGCTGCTCCTACCGCATGGCGGTGGTGACGATGAAGAAGCAGTATCCCGGCCACGCCAAACGGGTGATGCTCGGCGTGTGGAGCTTTCTGCGGCAGTTCATGTACACCAAGTTCGTCATTGTCACCGATGACGACATCAATGCCCGCGACTGGAACGACGTGATCTGGGCCATCACCACGCGCATGGACCCCAAGCGCGACACGGTGATGATCGACAACACGCCGATCGACTACCTGGATTTCGCTTCACCGATCTCCGGGCTGGGCTCGAAGATGGGCCTGGATGCGACACACAAGTGGCCGGGCGAGACCAATCGTGAGTGGGGGCGGGCCATCGTCCAGGATCCGGCAGTAAAGCGGCGGGTCGATGAACTCTGGTCGCAGCTGGGTATCGACTGACATAACCGAAGAGGCGGGCCCGAGCCCGTCCGAAGCCTTGGCGGGTTATCCCGTTCACAGAAAAGACGTGCAGATGAAAGTGACCTTGCAGCCCTCCGGCGCCGTGCTCGATGTACGCCCTGGCGAACGCCTCCTCGATGCAGCCAAGCGGCTGGGCTACGAATGCCCGCAGAGCTGCCGCAACGGCAATTGTCATATCTGCGCCTCGCTGCTGGTCGAGGGCAGCGTGCGGCAGGCCGGCGAGGTGCGGGATCATGGCGAGCTGCTGGCCTGCCTGGCCGAACCGCTGGAAGACTGTGTGTTGCTCTGGGATGGCGTGCTGGCACCCGGCGAGCTGCCGGTGCGCGAGCTGAGCTGTCAGATCAGCGGCTACGAGGATGTGGGTGGCGACGTGGTGCGCCTGCGCTTGCGCCTGCCGGCCGGGCGTCAGCCGCGCTACCACGCCGGACAGTACCTGTTGCTGCAGCGCGAGGACGGCGGGTGGTCGGCCTTCTCCCTGGCGTCGGCGCCGGGCAGTGGCCGCGAGCTGGAACTGCACGTGCTGGCTCGCGAGGAGTCGGCCGTCGAACTGCTGGCTTTCCTGCGTCGCCAGGGCTTCGCCCGAATCCAGATGCCCTTCGGCGACACGCACCTGGCCGAGCTGCCGGAGGGGCCACTGGTGCTGATCGCCGCCGGTACGGGCATGGCGCAGATGCACAGCCTGATCGAGTACTGCCGGGCTGCCGGTTTCCCGCATCCGGTGCATCTGTACTGGGGTGTGCGGCGGCCGGAGGATTTCTACCGATTGCCGCATTGGGAAGAGTGGCAGGGCATGAGCAATCTGCACCTGCACCGTGTGGTTAGCGACGTCTGCGGCTGGGAAGGGCGCTGCGGCATGCTGCACGAGGCGATTCGCGAGGATTTCAGTGACCTCAAGCCGCTGCATATCTATGCCAGTGGCTCGCCGTCGATGGTGTACGGCACGCTGGATGCGCTGGTGGCCGCGGGGATGGACCCGCATCAGATGCGAGCCGATGTCTTCGCTTATGCGCCCCGGGAAAGCTGAGCGGAGCCTTCCCGCTAACTTAGAAAAACGCCGGGACATGCCCGGCGTTTTATTGTCAGCGCGCTTGCCGTTGCTGCAGTAGTAGATTCTTGTAGCCGCTGGCGGCCAGCGTCTTCTGCGCAGCGTTTAGCTGCTCGCGGCTGCCGAACGGGCCGACCAGCACCCGGTACCAGGGCTCGTCACGTACCTTGACGCTTTCCACCCGCACATCCTGGCCAAGCAGGATGATCTGTGCGCGTACCCGGTCGGCCTCCGCCTGTTGGCGGAACGAGCCGGCCTGCAGGAAGAACTGCGTCACCGGCGCCTTGGCCACGGTCGGTGGCGGCGGTGGCACCTGACCATTGAGCGCGGCCTGGGCGCGAGCCTCGTCGATCTTCGCCGCTTCTTCCGGTGTGACCGGCGCGCTCGGCGGCTCGGGCTGCTTGGCCTCCGGCGGCAGGATCACTTCGGACTCGGGCAGCAGGGTGTAGAAGTCATACTTCGGCTTGGGTGGCTGCTCAGTGGCTGGCGTGCGCTTGGGCTGTTCCTTCACGGCGGTCTTGGGTGCTTCCTTGGCGCGTTTGACCTCTTCACCGCCCGGTTCGAGGCTCATCAGGAACATGATGAATCCGCCGATGACCAGGCCGCAGACCAGCCAGATCCAGCCAGGCACGGGCTGCTTGGCCGGCGCCTGGTAACGGCTGGCGCCCCGCTTGGGTGCGGCTTTCTTCCTTGCTGCCACTTACATGCGCTCCAGTGGTTCCAGGCCGAGGAGTTCCAGGCCCTGCTTGAGGGTACGGCCGGTCAAGGCAGCCAGGCGCAGGCGGCTCTGCTTTTGCGCATCCTGTTCGGCACTGAGAATCGGACAGTGCTCATAGAAACTGGAGAACAGCCCGGCCAGGTCGTAGAGGTAAGCGCATAGCAGATGCGGCTCGCCTTTTTCGCCCACACTGTTCAGCACTTCGCCGAACTGGGCGAGCTTGGCGGCCAGGGCGAGTTCCTGCTCAGCGTCCAGCTGGATCTGTCCGCTGATCTCGTCGATACCCTTGCCCAGCTTGCGGAACACACTGGCCACGCGGGTGTAGGCATAGAGCAGGTAAGGTGCAGTGTTGCCTTCGAAGCTCAGCATCAGTTCGAAGTTGAAGCGGTAATCGCTGGTGCGATGCTTGGATAGGTCGGCGTACTTGACCGCGCTGATGCCCACCGCACGGGCGATCTGACGCAGCTCGGCCTCCTCGAGTTCGGGGTTCTTGCCCTTGACCAGGGCATAGGCGCGCTGCTCGGCTTCGTCGAGCAGGTCGATCAGCTTGACCGTGCCACCATCGCGGGTCTTGAACGGGCGACCGTCGGCGCCGTTCATGGTGCCGAAGCCCATGTGCTCAAGCTGCATGCCTTCATGGACGAAGCCTGCGCGGCGGGCCACTTCGAAGGCCATTTGGAAATGCAGGGCCTGGCGCTGATCGACGAAATACAACACGCGATCGGCGTGCAGTTGCTGGCTGCGATAGCGCATGGCGGCCAGGTCGGTGGTGGCGTAGAGATAGCCGCCACCGGCCTTCTGCACGATCACCGGTAGCGGGTTGCCTTCGGCGTTCTTGAATTCATCGAGGAAGACGCACTGGGCGCCATTGTCCTCGGTCAGCAGGCCTTTCTCGCGCAGGGCCTCGACGATGTCCGCCAGATCGGCGTTGTAGGCACTTTCGCCCTTGACGTCAGCCGGGGTCAGCTTGACGTTGAGGCGGTCATAGATCTTCTGGCAATGCGACAGCGAGATATCGTTGAAGCGCGTCCAGAGGCTCAGGCACTGGGCATCGCCCGCCTGCAGCTTGACCACCAGCTCACGGGCGCGATCGGCGAACTCGGGCGACTCGTCGAAGCGTTGCTTGGCGGCGCGGTAGAACTGCTCGAGGTCGGCCAGCTCGCTTTCCGCGGCGGCCGGCTTCTCCTCGAGGTAGGCCAGCAGCATGCCGAACTGGGTGCCCCAGTCGCCGACGTGGTTCTGCCGGATCACCTCGTCGCCGAGGAACTCCAGCACCCGGCCCACCGCATCGCCGATGATGGTGGAGCGCAAATGCCCGACATGCATCTCCTTGGCCAGGTTCGGCGAGGACAGGTCGATCACCACACGCTGCTTGGCGCTCGCCTTGTGCACCGCAAGTTGCGCATCGGCCAGCGCGGTTTCGAGGCGCTGGGCCAGGGCGTCGCTGTTCTGGAAGAAGTTGAGAAAGCCCGGACCGGCGATCTCGACCTTGCTGATCTGCGCGTCCTGGGGCAATGCGGCGATGAGCTTCTCGGCCAGCTCCCGCGGCTTCATGCCGGCCGGCTTGGCCAGCATCATGGCGATGTTGCTGGCGAAGTCGCCGTGACTCTTGTCCTTGGTGTTTTCCACCTGGATCGCGGGCGTCAGTCCCTCCGGCAGCACGCCCTCGCTGGTCAGGCGGACAAGGGCTTGCTGGATCAGGTGGCGAATGCTGTCTTTCATGGTCGGCTCGGTCCGCAGGAAGTGCGCGAAAACCCGGCATTATCGGGGCGTGATGGGTGCGGCTTCAAGCCGTGTGGTTCGCGCTGCCGGAAAGTCATGGTTCCGACGGCATGATCAGAACAGATCGATCGGGTCGACATCCAGGCTCCAGCGCACGGCGCGACCGCCGGGCAGCTGCTCAAGCAGCGGCACCCAGGCATCCATCAGACGATGCAGGGCTGCGCGGGCGTTGCCCTGCAGCAGCAACTGCGCCCGGTAGCGCCCGGCGCGACGCTCCATCGGCGCCGGCACCGGACCGAGCAGCTCGATGCCGCTGAGCTGCAGCTGCCCAAGCGTCTGCTCCGCCAGCGTGCAGGCTTCGTCGAGAAAGGCCTCGGCCTGGCCGGGCTTCTGCGCTTCGGCGCGCAGCAATGCCAGGTGGCTGAAGGGCGGCAGGCCGGCCGCGCGCCGTTCGGACAGCGCCTGCTCGGCGAAGGCGAAATAGCCCTGGTCGGTCAGCTGCACCAGCAGCGGGTGATCGGCCAGGTGCGTCTGAATGATCACCTTGCCCGGCTCCTCCGCGCGTCCGGCGCGCCCGGCGACCTGCACGATCAGCTGAGCCATGCGTTCGCTGGCGCGGAAGTCGGCGGAAAACAGCCCGCCGTCGGCATCGAGAATCGCCACGAGGGTCACCCGGGGAAAATGGTGGCCCTTGGCGAGCATCTGGGTGCCTACCAGCAGGCAGGGGTCGCCACGGTTGATGGTGGTGAACATCTTTTCCATCGCGCCCTTGCGCGCCGTGCTGTCGCGGTCGATGCGCAGCACCGGGTAATCGGGGAACAGGACGCCGAGCCGCTCTTCGGCGCGCTCGGTCCCGGCGCCGACCGGACGCAGGTCCACCTTGCCGCAATCGGGGCAGTTGCGCGGCGGGCGCTCGACATGCCCGCAGTGGTGGCAGCGCAGTTCGTTGTGCCGCTGGTGCAGGGTCATGCGCGCATCGCAGCGTTGGCATTGGCTGAGCCAGCCGCAGTCGTGGCAGAGCAGGGTTGGGGCGAAGCCGCGGCGGTTGAGATAGACCAGTACCTGCTGTCCGGCTGCGAGCGTCTGGCCGATGGCCTGTTGCAGCGGGCCGGATATGCCGGCGTCCAGGGGGCGACTTTTCACATCCAGCCGCAGGAAACGCGGCTGCTGGGCATTGCCGGCGCGCTGGCTCAGCTTGAGTAGCGCATAGCGTCCGCTGTGGGCGTTGTGCAGGCTTTTCAGAGAGGGCGTCGCCGAGCCGAGCACGATCGGCAGGTTTTCCTGGCGAGCACGGACCAGCGCCAGGTCGCGAGCGTGGTAGCGCAGGCCTTCCTGCTGTTTATAGGAAGCGTCATGTTCCTCGTCGATGATGATCAGGCCGGGACTCTTCATCGGCGTGAACAGGGCTGAGCGGGTGCCGATGATGATGTCCGCTTCGCCATCGCGGGCCGCGAGCCAGGCATCGAGCCGCTCGCGGTCGTTGATGTTGGAGTGCAGCAGCGCGATCCGGGCATTGAAACGCTGCTCGAAGCGGGCCAGTGTCTGCGGGCCCAGGTTGATTTCCGGAATCAGCACCAGGGCCTGCTTGCCGGCCGCGAGCACTCGATGGATCAGCTGCAGATAGACCTCGGTCTTGCCGCTGCCGGTGACGCCGGCCAGCAGGAAGGCCTGAAAGCCACCAAGGCCGGCGCTGATCGCCTCGAACGCCGCGCGCTGCTGCGCATTCAGCGTCAGCTCGGCCTGCAGCAGCCAGCTGCCGCTGTGCTGTCGCGGCGGACTGGAGCGACGCGATTCGACTCGCACCAGGCCTTTTTCCAGCAGCAGATCGAGGCTGTCCTTGTTCAGCTGCAGTTTGCCCAACAGGGCGTGGGGCAGGCCGTGGGCATGCTGCGCGATGATCTTCAGGGTTTCGCGCTGACGCGGAGCGCGCGCCAGTCGGGGATCGTCCGGGTTGGCGCCTTCCGCCAGGCGCCAGTAGCGCTCCAGACGGGCTTCGGCCGGTTCACCCTGGCGCAGCAGGACCGGCAGTGCCCAGCTCAGGGTGTCGCCCAGACTGTGCTGGTAGTACTGGGCGGTCCACAGGCAGAGCTTGAACAGGGCGGGCGGCAGCGGCGGCGTGCTGTCCAGCAGCTCGATGGCCGGTCTGAGCTTTTCCAGCGGCACTTCGCTCTGATCGCTCAGCTCTACCAGCACACCGATGACCTCGCGCCGGCCGAACGGCACGCGCAGGCGCATGCCCGGCTGCAATGAGCCGGCAGTTGCGCCGTGCGGTGGCAGGTAGTCGAACAGGCGGCGCAGCGGCGAAGGCAGCGCCAGACGGAGGATGCAGGAAGGCACGCGGTGATCCTTGATAATGAGCGCCGATGGTAAACGATCGCGGCGCTCGCCGCCGTCCCATAGCGCGATCCGGGTGGCGGGACGCCGGTCGCCTGCGCTTGCATCACCTTTGTGCTCTGGTATGATTCGCGCCCTACTTCGTGCGGTACTCGACATAGGGTCGGGTGGCGGCACGCAATCCCAGAGGATTCACCATGAAAGCCGATATCCATCCGAACTACGTCGAAATCGAAGCCACCTGCAGCTGTGGCAACGTCATCAAGACCCGCTCCACCCTGGGCAAGAACCTGAACATCGACGTCTGCTCCGAGTGCCACCCGTTCTACACCGGCAAGCAGAAGGTGCTGGATACCGGCGGCCGTATCGATCGCTTCAAGCAGCGTTTCGGTGTGTTCGGCGCCAAGTAAGCCGACACGGCGGGAATCCGATGAGGTTTTCCGAACACATGAAAAAGGCGTCCCTCGTGGGCGCCTTTTTCGTTTCCATCTTCTGCAGCCTGCAGGCTCTTGCGTTCTGTCCCTCGCCCGGGACACTGCCGCTGGTGAGCGTGGCAAAGGTGGTCGATGGCGATACGCTGCGTCTGGTCGATGGGCGAAGCGTGCGCCTGATCGGTATCAACACGCCGGAACTGGGGCGCGATGGGCGCAAGGCCGAGCCGTTCGCCGTGGCGGCGCAGCGCCGGTTGCGCGCGCTGGTCGAGGCCAGCAATGGGCGAGTGGGGCTGGTCCCCGGGCGCGAGTCAAAGGATCGCTACGGTCGTACTCTGGCCCACGCCTATGACGAGCAGGGCCGTAATCTGGAATCGGCCTTGCTGGCCGAGGGCCTTGGCCTGATGGTGGCGATCGCCCCCAACACGGCGCTGGTGGCTTGCCACCGGCGGGCCGAGCAGCAGGCGCGTCAATCTCGCCTGGGTGTCTGGCGCAAGTTGACGCCGCGTTCGACTCGCGCCGTGAGGCAGGGTGGGTTCGCCTTGTTGCAGGGGATGGTCGAGCGGGTCGAGCATAATCGCGGCGGCTACTGGCTGGAGATGGAGGGCCCGCTGGTGGTTCACATTCCGCCGCAGGCGTTCAGTGCCTTCGACCTGGCTCAGTTGCCCAGGCTTGCTGGCAAGACGCTCGAGCTCAGGGGATGGCTGGTAGATCGTCGCGGTCGGGCTGGGGCAGGGCAGGCTCGCTGGATATTGCGGGTGACCCATCCCGCAATGCTCGGGTTGTCACGCTGACCGGGCAGTCAGTGCTCTACCCGAAAAGTCGTATGGGCCTGGGCTTGACAGCCTGCTCCGCACGTTGGCTTGTGAGCGCGCTCGTTCTTGGCGTATGCTCGACCGCCTGTCTGTCCCAGTAAAAATAAGCGGAAATGCCACATGACTGACCTGAAAACTGCCGCGCTCGAATACCATGCCCAGCCCCGTCCGGGAAAGTTGAGCGTCGAGCTCACCAAGCCGACCGCCACCGCTCGTGACCTTTCTCTGGCCTATAGCCCAGGCGTCGCCGAGCCGGTACGCGAAATCGCTCGCGATGCGGAGCTGGCTTACCGCTACACCGGCAAGGGCAACCTGGTGGCGGTTATCTCCGATGGCACCGCTATTCTCGGTCTGGGTAATCTCGGTCCGCTGGCTTCCAAGCCGGTAATGGAAGGCAAGGGCGTTCTGTTCAAGCGCTTCGCGGGTGTCGACGTGTTCGACATCGAAGTCGACGCCGAAAGCCCGCAGGCCTTCATCGATACCGTCAAGCGCATCTCGATCACCTTCGGCGGCATCAATCTTGAAGACATCAAGGCGCCGGAGTGTTTCGAGATCGAGCGCGCGCTGATCGAGCAGTGCGACATCCCCGTCTTCCACGACGACCAGCACGGCACCGCCATCGTGACGGCGGCAGGCATGCTCAACGCACTGGAGATCGCCGGCAAGACGCTGGAACAGGCGAAGATCGTCTGCCTTGGTGCCGGCGCTGCCGCTACTTCATGCATGAAGCTGCTGGTCAGCATGGGCGCGAAGATCGAAAACATCTTCATGATCGACCGCAAGGGCGTGATCCACGCCGGCCGCGACGACCTCAACCAGTACAAGGCCGTGTTCGCCCACGAAACCGACAAGCGCACCCTGGATGACGCGCTGGATGGTGCTGATGTCTTCGTCGGCCTGTCGGGTGCCAACCTGCTGAGCCCGGAAGGCCTCAAGCGCATGGCGGCCAATCCGGTCGTTTTCGCTTGCTCCAACCCGGATCCGGAGATCAGTCCTGAGCTGGCACATGCGACCCGTTCGGACGTGATAATGGCGACCGGTCGTTCCGATTACCCGAACCAGGTCAACAACGTCCTCGGCTTCCCGTTCATCTTCCGCGGTGCGCTGGACGTTCGTGCCAAGCGCATCAACGAAGAGATGAAGATCGCCGCCGCGCTGGCTCTTCGTGATCTGGCCAAGCTGCCGGTACCGGCCGAAGTTGCCGCTGCCTATGGTGTGGACAGCCTGGAGTTCGGTCGCGAGTACATCATTCCGAAGCCCATGGATCCGCGTCTGATCACGTTGGTATCGGATGCCGTGGCCAAGGCGGCGATCGAGAGTGGTGTGGCCACGCTGCCATACCCATCGCACTATCCGCTGCAGTCGGTCGGCGATGTGTTCAACGGCTGATTCGCTCTGAAAAAGAAAAACCCCGCCGAGGCGGGGTTTTTTTTGGCTGCGAAGTCCGCCTCTGGATCAGAACAGATCGAGTGGCGCGGCTTCGTCAGCGGGCAGCGGGCTGCCCGGCGCCTGGTAGCCAGGATCGAACTCGCCCATCGGCGGTGGTGAGTCTTCGCTCTTGAACACTTCGAAGTACGCATCGGGTGTGCTAGGCGTGGCAGCCCGGCCGCTGACAGGATCGATCCGCAGCTTGAGCAGTCCGTCGGGCTCAGCCGGAGGATGCTCAGGCATGTCCTTGAGCACGGCGCCCATGTAGTTCATCCAGATCGGCAGCGCGACCGTTCCGCCATACTCGTTGCGTCCGAGGCTTTGCGGTTGATCGAAGCCGGCCCAAACGGTAGTGACCAGATCGGCGTTGTAGCCGGAGAACCAGCTGTCGATGGAGTCGTTGGTCGTGCCCGTCTTGCCGGCGATGTCGTCACGGCCCAAGGCTAGCGCGCGACGCCCGGTGCCTCGTTTGATCACATCCTGGAGCATGCTGGTCATGATGTAGGCGGTGCGTTCGTCGAGTACCTGTTCGGCAAAGCGCGGCGCGGCTGGCATTTGTTCACCGTCCGCAATGACCGGGTTGCTCTGCACCGGATGGACCTCGACATCTGCAGTCTGCGTTTCTCGCGGCGGGACGCGTGCCGGATTGGCTTCGAACAGCAGGTTGCCCTCGCGATCCTCGATGCGCTGGATCAGGTAGGGCTCGATCTTGTAGCCGCCGTTGGCGAAGGTGGTCCAGCCGGTGGCGATCTCCATTGGCGTGAGCGTTGCCGTGCCTAGCGCCAGGGAAAGATTTCGCGGCAGGTCCTGCGCGTTGAAGCCGAAGCGGGTGATGTAGTTGATCGTGTAGTCGACCCCCATGGTCTGCAGCAGCCGAATCGACACCAAGTTCCTGGACTTGTACAGCGCTTCGCGCATGCGGATCGGCCCCAGGAATGTGTTGTTGTCGTTCTTCGGCCGCCAGATGCGGTCCATGCCCTGCTCGACGAAGACGATGGGCGAGTCGTTGACCAGGCTCGCCGCGGTATAACCGGCGTCCAGTGCGGCGCTATAAATGAACGGCTTGAAGCTGGAACCAGGTTGGCGCTTGGCCTGGATGGCACGGTTGTAATTGCTCTGGCCGAAGGAGAAGCCGCCCGCCAGCGCTTCGATCGAACCATCCTCAGGGTCGAGCGAAACCAGTGCCGCTTGTGCCTGCGGAACCTGGCTGAACACGGCGGCTTCGTCCTGCCAGCGAATGCGCACCACGTCTCCCACCTTCACCACGTCCGCCGGACGCTGCGGGCGAGGCCCCATGCTGTTGATGCCGAGGTACGGCCGGGCCCACTTCATGCTATCCCAGCTCACCGCGTGTTCCTGACCATCGCGGGTGATGACGAGAATTCCACTGGTCTCTACCTGGGTGACCGCGGCGGGCTGCAGGCCGGAAAGGCTTCGGTACTTGGCAAGTTCCTGAAGCCAGGTATCGCGGGGCGCGTTGGCCAGATTGGCTTCCGGCCCCCGATAGCCATGGCGCTGGTCGTACTCGATCAGTCCGCTGTTCAGCGCATTATTGGCCGCGATCTGGCGCTCGCTGGAAACCGTCGTGTAGACCCTGAAGCCATCCGTGTAGGCGGCGCTGCCGAAGCGGCCGACCATTTCTGCGCGTGCCATCTCGGCGATATAGGAGGCGTCGAGCTCCGGCGTTGCTCCGTGGTACCGAGCGGTCTCAGGTTCGGCCAGGGCCTGCCGATAGCTTGATTCATCCAGGGAGCCAAGGCGATACATGCGACCGAGGATCCAATCCCGTCGCTCCTTGCTGCGCGCCGGATTGACCAATGGGTTGAATGCGGATGGGGCCTTCGGCAGGCCGGCGATCATCGCCAGCTGGGCAACGCTCAGCTCGGAGATGGGCTTGCCGTAATAGACCTGAGCGGCGGCCTCGATTCCATAGGCCCGATTGCCGAGGTAGATCTTGTTGACGTACAGCTCGAGGATCTCGTTTTTGCTCAGCTCCCGCTCGATCTGCAGGGCCAGCAAAATTTCGTTGATTTTGCGTGAAAAGCTCCGCTCACTGGTCAGGAAGTAATTCTTTGCAACCTGCATGGTGATGGTGCTGCCACCGGTCTGAATCTGCCCGCTTTTCAATAATTGCGTGGCAGCGCGCATCAGGCCGGTTATGTCGACGCCATAATGATTGGCGAAATTGTCATCCTCCGCGGCAAGCAGCGCGTGGATGAAGGCTTGCGGTATGTCGTCGAAGCGAATGGGCGAGCGCCGCATCTCGCCAAACTCCGCGATCAGCTTGTCATCGGCGCTGTAGACTCGCAGCGGGATCTGGAGCTGGATGCTGCGAAGGGAATCGACCGAGGGCAGGTTAGGGCTGAGGTAGAGAAATGCACCGCTGATGCTGAGCAACAGGGCGCAAAAAACTGCGAAGCACGACCAGATAAGAAATTTCAAAAAACGCATCGGGGTTCTTGGAATCCAGGATTTGGGAGGGGGAGCGGCGACGATGCTGAAAGGGAAAACCGTTCACATTATATGCGCTTTTTTTGCCGGGTAGCCATTTGCGCTTCTGTCAAGGCTGTTATCTAATGTGGATAAACATAATTAATCCGTAAGTTGCGGATAAAGATAGGAAATCGGTCGTGCTAGGGCTCTTCACTAAGAAAGCGAACACGCTGCTTGGGATCGATATCAGTTCGACCTCAGTCAAGCTCCTCGAATTAAGTCGATCGGGTAATCGGTACCGCGTCGAGGCTTATGCCGTCGAGCCGCTACCACCGAATGCCGTCGTCGAAAAGAATATCGCCGAACTTGAGGGTGTCGGTCAGGCCCTGCAGCGAGTCGTTGCCAAGGCCAAGACCGGCTGCAAGTCCGCTGTTGTCGCTGTCTCCGGGTCTGCCGTCATCACGAAGATGATCGAGATGGATGCCGGGCTTTCTGATGAAGAGCTCGAGAATCAGCTCAAGATCGAGGCGGATCAGTACATCCCCTACCCACTGGAGGAAGTCGCGATCGACTTCGAGGTGCAAGGTCCTGCGCCTCGCGCGCCTGGCAGGGTAGAAGTTCTCCTCGCCGCTTGCCGTAAAGAGAATGTCGAGATCCGTGAAGCCGCGCTGGCCTTGGCCGGGCTTACCGCCAAAGTGGTGGATGTCGAGGCCTATGCGCTTGAGCGCTCCTACGGATTGCTCGCTTCACAGTTGGGTACAGGGCACGGCGAGCTGACCGTTGCCGTCGTCGACATCGGCGCGACCATGACAACCCTGAGCGTGCTGCATAACGGGCGTACCATCTACACGCGCGAGCAGCTGTTCGGTGGCCGCCAACTGACCGAAGAGATCCAGCGCCGCTACGGTCTGTCTCAGGAAGAAGCCGGCCTTGCCAAGAAGCAAGGTGGTCTCCCAGATGACTACGACAGTGAAGTCCTGCTTCCGTTCAAGGAGGCGGTGGTGCAGCAGGTATCCCGCTCGTTGCAGTTCTTCTTCGCTGCAGGGCAGTTCCACGACGTCGACTGCATCCTGCTCGCGGGCGGGACGGCCTCCATTCCGGGCCTCGATCACATGATTCAGCAGAAGATCGGAACGCAAACTCTAGTGGCTAATCCTTTTGCCGATATGGCTTTGAGCAGCAAGGTGAACGCCGGGGCGCTGGCCAGTGATGCGCCTGCGTTAATGATTGCATGCGGTTTGGCGCTGAGGAGCTTTGACTGATGGCTCAGATCAACCTACTTCCGTGGCGTGAACAGCTGCGGGAAGAGCGTAAGCAGCGCTTTCTGGCTTCCCTCGTGGGCGTACTTGTCGTCGCCGCCGGCCTGGTATTCCTAGGCGATCGCTATTTGCAGGGTGCGATCGAACAGCAGAATGCGAGGAACGAGTTCATCAAAAAAGAAATTGCAGTTCTGGATGCTCGGATCGCGGAAATCAAAGAGTTGAGGGAGCGTCGCCAACAACTTCTGGAGCGAATGAAGATTATCCAGGATCTTCAGGGGAATCGCCCCATCATTGGCCGGGTATTCGATCAGCTCGTTAGAACGCTGCCGGACGGTGTTTATTTCACGTCGCTCAAAATGACCGGAAAGAACATCGCGATCGTTGGTGCTGCCGAGTCGAACAATCGGGTTTCAAACCTCATGCGTAATCTCGACGGCTCCGATTGGCTTGAAGCGCCGAATCTGAACGAGGTGAAGGCGGTTACTGCGGGGGCCGTCGATCAGGAAAATGTCTTCCAGTTGACAGTGCAGCAGACCCAGCCGGGCGCATCTACGGAAGGAGCTAAGCCATGAGTCTGGCTGAGTCGTTGGAAAGTCTTCGCAAGGTTGATCTTGCCGATCTGGATTTGAATAACCTGGGATCGTGGCCAGCGCCGGTTAAATTTATTACTGGTGTGATAGTGCTCGCGGCAGTGCTCGGCCTGGGGTATTACTTTCACTTGCAGGATCTGCAGTTGCAACTCGAGCAGCACCGTGCTCAAGAGGTAACTCTAAAACAACAGTTTTCAACCAAGGCGTTTCAGGCCGCTAACCTGGAAGCTTACAAAGAGCAGATGGCCGAAATGGAAACATCATTCGGTGCGCTGCTTCGACAGCTGCCAAGCGATACCGAGGTCCCGGGGCTGCTGGAAGACATCACTCGTACTGGTTTAGGTAGCGGGTTGGAGTTCGAGGAGATCAAGTTGCAGCCCGAAGTGGCTCAGCAGTTCTATATCGAACTGCCGATCAATATCAAGGTCATTGGCGGCTATCACGACCTGGCGACATTCGTAAGCGGCGTATCAAGTCTTCCGCGAATAGTTACGCTGCATGATTTCGAGATACTTCCCGAAAAGGGTGAAGCTGCTACATCGAAATTGCGCATGAGCATCGTTGCCAAGACTTATCGCTATAACGACAAGGGGCTGCAGAAATGAAGGGGGGGCGACTGACTGCGCTGGGTCTGACCCTGGCGGTGCTTTCGGGCTGCAGTGGCAGTTCTGACTTCAACGACCTACAGCAGTATATGGATGAGGTGAGAACCAAGCCGAAGGGCACGATCGAACCTCTGCCGGCCTTCATCCCTTATGAGGCGTTCACCTATAGCGCAGCAGCGTTGCGTCATCCATTCCAGCCGCCCGTGAAGCTTGACTTGGCGCAGCGGCAGCGAGGGTCGAAGGACATCCAGCCCGACGAGTCACGAGTCAAGCAGTTTCTCGAGGGGTTCAATATCGAGAACTTTTCCATGGTCGGCACGCTGGCCAATGGAGGTGGCCGGTATGCGCTAATCAAGGGGGGCGATGGTGTTCACCGGGTCAAGATTGGCGATTACCTGGGGCGTAACCACGGGCGCATCGTCGAAATCAGCGAGGCCGCAGTGGATGTGGTTGAAATCGTCCCTGATGGAGAGGGTGGGTGGCTTGAGCGCCCGCGCAGTCTGACCTTGAAAGAGCGCACCTAGCGCGGGGCAAAAGAATGGAAAACCTTTACCGGTCTGCACAACGGAAGCAATTTATGAACACTACCCTTTCTCGCCTGGGCGTATCTCTGCTGGCGGCATTTATTTCGCCAGCACTGCTGGCGGCCAATCTCAACGCCTTGGATGTGGCTGCTTTGCCGGGCGATCGGGTTGAGTTGAAACTGGCATTTGACGAGCCTGTTGCGTCACCTCGTGGATACACGCTGGATCAGCCTGCACGCATTGCCCTGGATCTTCCAGGCGTATCCAACAACCTGGGGGCCAAAAACCGGGAGCTGGGCGTTGGTAATGCGCGCAGCGTAACGGTCGTCGAGGCGCAAGGGCGCACCCGGCTCATCGTCAATCTGACCGCGCTTGTTCCGTATTCCACTCGAGTGGATGGGAACAATCTGTTTGTCGTGCTGGGAGAGAGCTCGGGGACGACCAGCCCTGCGGCTGCATCCGCCGCGGTCACTGCTCCGATTGCCAAGTCTGCTCCGGTAAAGCCGATGGCGGCCGGCAAGGCGATCGACAATATCGATTTTCGCCGCGGTGAGGATGGTGCCGGAAACGTGGTAATCACACTGTCCGATCCGTCGGTAGGTTCGACTATCGAAGAGCAGGGAGGAAAGATCCGCGTTGTGTTCGCCAAGGCGGAGCTGCCTGAAGCACTGCGTGTTCGGCTCGACGTTCAGGATTTCGCTACGCCGGTGAAGTTTGTCGACTCGACCGCTCAGGCAGGTGGTGCCAGTATCGCCATCGAGCCTACTGGGCGATACGATTATCTCGCCTACCAGACAGACAATAAGCTGACCATCAGCGTAAAGCCTCTTACAGAAGAAGAGGCCGATAAGCGCAAGGCAGACCGTTTCGCCTATTCCGGTGAAAAACTGTCGCTGAATTTCCAAGATATTGATGTTCGTTCCGTACTGCAGTTGATCGCTGATTTTACTGACCTGAACTTGGTTGCCAGCGATACCGTCAGTGGCAATATCACCCTTCGTTTGCAGAATGTGCCTTGGGATCAAGCGCTCGACCTGGTTCTGAAAACCAAGGGGCTGGATAAGCGGCAAGTCGGGAACGTGCTGCTCGTTGCGCCAGCTGACGAAATCGCTGCGCGTGAACGCCAGGAACTCGAGTCGCAGCGGCAGATTGCCGAGCTTGCACCGTTGCGTCGCGAGGTCGTGCAAGTCAACTATGCCAAGGCTGCGGACATTGCTCGCCTGTTCCAGTCAGTGACGAGCAACGGCGCCGTTGCAGAGGATCGTGGCTCTATAGCGGTGGATGATCGCACCAATAACATCATCGCTTATCAAACGCAGGAGCGACTTGACGAGCTGCGTCGCATAGTCGCTCAGCTCGACATTCCTGTGCGGCAAGTGATGATCGAGGCGCGCATTGTTGAGGCGAATGTGGGCTACGACAAAGCGCTTGGGGTTCGTTGGGGGGGGAGCTACACCAACGACAATTGGGGCTTGTATGGCAAGGACGGTGCCATCGGTCGTGATGAAGATGGCGGTCGATATCTTCTTCCAGGTACAGACAAAGTCGGCAATTTTACCCTTGAAGATGCGTTGGCCCCGGTTCCGTTTGTCGATCTAGGAGTGCTTAACAGCACAGCCGGTATTGGGATTGGCTATGTCTCGGACCATGGAATCTTAGACCTTCAATTGTCGGCGATGGAGAAAACCGGTAACGGTGAAGTCGTCTCCCAACCAAAGGTGGTTACTGCGGATAAAGAAACGGCCAAGATCTTGAAAGGCGCGGAAATCCCCTACCAAGAAGCCAGTTCGAGTGGCGCAACGTCGACATCCTTCAAGGAGGCAGCTCTTTCGCTTGAGGTGACGCCGCAGATCACGCCGGACAACCGCATTATCATGGAGGTCAAGGTCACCAAGGATGCCCCTGATTTCGCTAACGCTCTGAATGGGGTGCCGCCGATCAACAAGAACGAAGTCAACGCCAAAGTTCTTGTTACCGATGGAGAAACAATCGTCATCGGTGGTGTATTCTCCAACAGCCAGATCAGCAGCATTGAAAAAGTGCCGTTCCTGGGTGACGTTCCGTTCGTTGGTCGCCTCTTCCGACGGGACATCGTGGAAGATAAAAAATCCGAGCTTCTGGTCTTCTTGACCCCTAGAATCCTCAACTACCGAGCGGTCGCCGTGGGCCAGTAATCGTTGCACAACTTCATCCTCATAGGCCCGATGGGAGCTGGTAAAAGCACCATCGGGCGCTTGCTTGCCAAAGAGCTGCGTCTGCCGTTCAAGGATTCCGACAAGGAAATCGAGCAGCGGACCGGCGCCAGCATTCCTCTGATCTTCGATGTAGAGGGTGAGGCTGGTTTTCGCGAGCGTGAACGTGCAGTGATTGCCGATCTTTGTCAGCAGGACGGGGTGGTGCTCGCTACGGGTGGGGGCGCGGTGTTGCGCGAGGACAATCGCAAGGCACTTCGCTCCGGTGGTCGCGTCGTCTATCTCTGCACTTCTGTCGATCAGCAGCTCGAGCGCACTTCGCGCGACCGCAATCGTCCGTTGCTGCAGGCAAGCGATCCCCGTAGCGTTCTTGCTGGGCTCATGGCTATTCGCGACCCGCTGTACCGCTCCATTGCGGATATCATCATCGAGACAGACGAGCGTCCGCCCCGGCTGGTGGTCATGGAAATTCTCGATAGGCTCGCTTCATTGCCTCCCCGTGAAAGCCAGGATGAATCTGCGCTATCCTAGCCCACTTTATTGTTGGGGGGCCCCATGCAGACTCTTCAGGTCGATCTCGGCGAGCGTAGCTATCCCATTCATATCGGCGAGCGATTGATCGATCGAAGCGATCTTTTTGCAAGCAAGATTCGCGGCCGCCAAGTCGCCATCGTGACCAATGAAACGGTTGCGCCACTGTACCTCGATCGTCTGGCGAGCACGCTTTCCGGTTATGCCGTTACCCCCATAATCCTGCCTGACGGCGAAAGCCACAAAAATTGGGAGACGCTTCAGCTTATTTTCGACGCACTGCTCGGTGCTCGGCACGATCGCAATACAACGGTCGTGGCGTTGGGCGGCGGCGTCATCGGCGACATGGCGGGATTCGCGGCCGCCAGCTACCAGCGGGGTGTGGACTTCATCCAGGTGCCGACCACGCTTCTCTCGCAAGTGGACTCCTCGGTCGGTGGCAAGACCGGCATCAACCACCCGCTGGGCAAGAACATGATCGGCGCGTTCTACCAGCCTCGTGCGGTGGTAATCGATACCGCCACGTTGGCGACGTTGCCGTCTCGCGAGCTGTCTGCAGGGCTGGCCGAAGTTATCAAGTATGGGCTGATCTGCGACGAGCCCTTCCTGACCTGGCTTGAAGCCAATATCGATCGGATTCGCTCGCTGGATTCCCTGGCGCTGACCGAGGCGATCCACCGTTCCTGCGCAGCCAAGGCCAAGGTGGTCAATGCGGACGAGCGAGAATCGGGTGTGCGCGCCACCCTCAACCTGGGCCATACCTTTGGTCATGCCATAGAGACCCATATGGGTTATGGGGTCTGGCTGCATGGTGAGGCGGTATCGGCGGGAACCGTGATGGCGCTTGAGATGTCCTCTCAGCTCGGCTGGATCGGCCAGGCGGATCGTGATCGCGCCATCCGGCTTTTGCAGCGAGCCGGGCTGCCGGTGGTGCCTCCTGCCGAGATGCAGCCGCAAGATTTCCTTGAGCACATGGCGGTGGACAAGAAGGTCCTGGATGGTCGTCTCCGTCTCGTGCTGCTTCGGCAGATGGGGGCGGCGGTTGTCACAGGCGACTTCCCTCGCGGCGTGCTCGAAACCACTTTGAGCGCCGATTACGGTGCTATGACGGAACACTTGGGAGCGTAAGAAGATTTCCATGAACAGTTTGTCCGCGGATGACGCGTTTCTGACTCATTATGGCTTCAGCCATGACCCTTTCGCGGCCCGTGTTCCGGGGTTCAAGTTCTTTCCCGCTCAGCGCAAGCCGGTGCTTGGGCAGCTGCACCACCTGGCCCGTTACAGCCAGTTGCTGTTGTTGGTGACCGGGCCGGAAGGCAGCGGCAAAACGTTGCTACGCCAGGCGCTTGTCGCCAGCAGCAACAAGCAGGCTGTGCAGAGCGTAGTCGTCACTCCGCAGAGCACTATGGACGCCAGTGCGCTGTTGGCGCAGATCGCTCAGGCACTCAACAGTCAGGACGCCGATTTCGATGGCATCATGGCGCAGGTAGTCCAGCTGGCTCTGACGGGGCAGGAAGTCTATCTGTTGGTGGATGATGCCGACCGCCTGACTGGCGCTGCGGTGGAGACCCTGCTGCGTCTGGCTGCGGGGACACCTGAAGCGCGCCCGCACGTCTTTCTGTTTGGCGAGCCTGCGCTGGCCGGGCGACTTGAAGCCCTGAGCGAAGGCGAAGAACGACATCACGCTATCGCCTTGCAACCTTACGAAGAAGATGAGACGCGCGAGTATCTGGCGTTGCGGCTCGAAGGTGCGGGTAGCGGCATCGAGTGCCTGAACGAGGAGCAGATTGCGCGTATCCATGATCAGTCGGGCGGCTGGCCTGGAGCGATCAACCAGGTGGCGCGTGACGAACTTCTCGCGGCGATGCAGAGCAGTCGCGGACGGCGGAAGTCCAGCGGAATGGCATTGCCGCTGCCGAAGAAACATCTGTTGGCGGCGCTGGCCGTGATCGTGGTGGTCGCGATTGGCTTTCTGGTTCTGCGTGGTGGCGAGGGTGAGCGGTCGGTTGCGCCGCAAGCCACTCAGTTGCCGCTCGATGCTCCGGCGGGCTCATCAGCGGCTTCGTCTGAGCAGGGCGGGCAAACCGCGATCGAGTTCGATGCTGAGGAACGGCCGTTGTCGCTGCCGCTGGGCGGTGATGCGCAGCCGGTGATTCGAGAGCCGCTCGCTGCCGCTGCAGGTGGCGAAAACGATGCTGAGGTTGCGCTTCCCGGTGCGCGCGAATCGACAATTCCTGCACCTGCACCTGCACCTGCACCTGCACCTGCACCTGCACCTGCACCTGCACCTGCACCTGCACCTGCACCGGTGGAGCGTGTCCAGCCTGCTCCGCCTGTTGCAACGGTGCCGACGCCGGCGCCGACACAGGCGCCTGCTCCGGCATCGCCGCAGGTGCGGCAGAATGTCGCTGAGCGGACGCCAGCGCCTACTGCTGCGCCCAGCGCTTCAGGCAATCGGTCTTGGTATGCCAGTCAGCCGGGCAGCAACTATCTGGTCCAGATCCTCGGGACACGTGTCGAAAAGAATGCTCAAGCGATCGTTCAGCAGCATGGCGCCAGCTATCGCTACTTCACCAAGACGCACGAAGGCAAGCCGCTCTACGTCGTCACCTACGGCAATTTTGCCAACCGAGCGGCAGCGGTTGCAGCGGTGAAGTCGCTGCCCGCTTCGCTCCAGGCCGGCAAGCCATGGGTACGAAGTTTCGCCAGCGTCCAGCAGGAATTGGCGCCAGCTCGATAAAAAATGCCCCAAAAAAGTGCGCAATGCACTGTTTTGGGGCTTGCAAAAATAAATTGTGCCGATCTAGCGGGCTTTGTAAACTGCTCCCCCTTTTGCCCACGTGAATGACGGGGTGAGTCGCTGCGCCGTCAATAAGGGGTTGATTTACAACGCATTTAGCTGGTGGAGTGCCTATGAGAGCAGGTCTGTTTCGTCCTGAAGAGTTCAAGGATAACTGCGGCTTCGGTCTGATTGCCCACATGCAGGGCGAGGCAAGCCATCACCTGCTAAAGACTGCCATTCAGTCCCTGACATGCATGACTCACCGCGGCGGCATCAACGCCGATGGCAAGACCGGCGACGGCTGCGGTCTGTTGATGCAGAAGCCTGACGCCTTTCTGCGCGCGAAGGCCCTGGAGCATTTCAACGCCGAGCTGCCGGCCCAATATGCGGTTGGCATGGTCTTCCTCGATCAGGACGCCAGCAAGGCGGATCGCGCTCGCACTCAGCTGAGCGAGGAAATCCAGGCGCAGGGGCTTACCCTGGTTGGCTGGCGGGAGGTTCCGGTGGATACCAGCGTTCTCGGGCAGCTGGCGCTCGAGCGTCTGCCGCGCATTGAACAGGTATTCGTTTCCGGCGAGGGCCTCGATGAGCGTCAGTTCGGCATCAAGCTGTTCTTCGCCCGCCGCCGCGCCGAAGTCACACTGGCCGACGACAGCGCCTTCTATGTCTGCAGCCTCTCGGACAAGGACATCATCTACAAAGGCCTGATGATGCCGGCCGACCTGGCCCAGTTCTACCCGGACCTGGGTGACGAGCGCCTCGCGACCGCGATCTGCGTGTTCCACCAGCGTTTCTCCACCAACACCATGCCGCAGTGGCGGCTGGCTCAGCCGTTCCGCTTTCTTGCGCACAACGGCGAAATCAACACCATCACCGGTAACCGCAACTGGGCCCAGGCGCGCCGCCTGAAGTTCGCCAACGAATTGCTGCCGGATCTCGAAAGCCTGTCGCCGCTGATCAACCGCACCGGTTCTGACTCCTCGAGCATGGACAACATGCTCGAACTCTTGGTCACCGGAGGAATGGATCTGTTCCGTGGCCTGCGCATGATCATTCCGCCGGCCTGGCAGAACGTCGAGACCATGGACCCCGACCTGCGTGCCTTCTACGAATTCAACTCCATGCACATGGAGCCCTGGGATGGCCCGGCCGGCGTGGTGCTGACCGATGGCCGCCACGCGGTTTGTCTGCTCGACCGCAACGGGCTGCGTCCGGCGCGCTGGGTAACCACCAAGAATGGCTATATCACCCTCGCGTCCGAAGTCGGCGTCTGGGATTACAAGCCGGAAGATGTGCTTGCCAAGGGTCGTGTCGGCCCGGGGCAGATCCTCGCGGTGGACACCCACACCGGCAAGGTGCTGCACACCGATGACATCGACAACCACCTGAAGGCGCAGCAGCCTTACAAGAAGTGGCTGCGGCAGAACGCGCTGCGCATCCAGTCGACGCTGGATGACAACGATCACGGTTCGGCTTTCTACGATGCCGACCAGCTCAAGCAGTACATGAAGATGTACCAGGTCACCTTCGAGGAGCGTGACCAGGTGCTGCGCCCGCTGGCCGAACAGGGCCAGGAAGCGGTCGGCTCGATGGGCGACGACACGCCCATGGCCGTGCTGTCGCGCCGCGTGCGTTCGCCCTACGACTACTTCCGCCAGCAGTTCGCCCAGGTGACCAACCCGCCGATCGACCCGCTGCGCGAAGCCATCGTGATGTCGCTGGAAACCTGTCTGGGTGCCGAGCGCAACGTCTTCGAGGAAACCGCCGAACACGCCAATCGGGCGATCCTGACCACGCCGGTGATCTCGCCCGCCAAATGGCGCACGATCATGAACCTCGAGCGGCCCGGCTTCGAGCGTCTGGTCATCGACCTCAACTACGAGGAAGGTACCGGCCTCGAGGCGGCGATCCGCAACATCGCCGATCAGGCCGAAGAGGCCGTGCGCGGGGGCAAGGTGCTGCTGGTGCTGAGCGATCGGCACATCGCTCCGGGCAAGCTGCCGGTGCATGCTTCGCTGGCGGTCGGTGCGGTACACCACCGCCTGGTCGAGACCGGGCTGCGCTGCAGCTGCAACATCCTGGTGGAAACCGCCACCGCTCGCGATCCGCATCATTTCGCCGTGCTCATCGGTTTCGGTGCGACAGCTGTCTACCCGTTCCTCGCCTACGAAGTGCTGGGTGACCTGATCCGTACCGGCGAGGTGCTGGGCGATCTCTACGAAGTGTTCAAGCACTATCGCAAGGGCATCTCCAAGGGGCTGATGAAGATCATCTCCAAGATGGGCATCTCGACCATCGCGTCCTACCGCGGCGCGCAACTGTTCGAAGCCGTCGGCCTGTCCGACGAGGTCGTGGAGCTCAGCTTCCGCGGCGTCGCCAGTCGCATCAAGGGTGCCCGCTTCGAGGACCTCGAGGCCGAGCAGAAGGCGCTGGCGGCCGAAGCCTGGAGCAGCCGCAAGCCGATCCAGCAGGGTGGCCTGCTGAAGTTCGTCTACGGCGGCGAGTACCACGCCTACAACCCCGACGTGGTCAGCGCGCTGCAGCTCGCCGTGCAGAGCGGTGACTACAGCCGCTTCAAGGAGTACACCGCGCTGGTCGATCAGCGCCCGGTGGCGATGCTGCGTGACCTGCTCAAGGTCAAGCTGGCCGATCAGCCGCTGGCGCTGGAGGAAGTCGAGCCGCTGGATGCCATCCTCAAGCGCTTCGACTCCGCTGGTATCTCCCTGGGCGCTCTGTCGCCGGAAGCCCACGAGGCCATCGCCGCGGCGATGAACCGCATCGGGGCGCGTTCGAACTCCGGTGAGGGCGGTGAAGACCCGGCCCGCTACGGCACCGAGCGCAGCTCGAAGATCAAGCAGGTCGCAACCGGCCGCTTCGGTGTGACCCCGGAATACCTCGTCAACGCCGAAGTGCTGCAGATCAAGGTCGCTCAGGGCGCCAAGCCGGGTGAAGGCGGCCAGCTGCCCGGAGGCAAGGTCAATGGCCTGATCGCGCGTCTGCGTTACGCCGTGCCCGGCGTGACCCTGATCTCCCCGCCGCCGCACCATGACATCTATTCCATCGAGGACCTCGCGCAGCTGATCTTCGACCTCAAGCAGGTCAATCCGCAGGCGCTGGTGTCCGTCAAGCTGGTGGCCGAGCCGGGCGTGGGCACCATCGCCGCCGGCGTGGCCAAGGCCTACGCCGACCTGATCACCATCTCCGGTTACGACGGCGGCACCGGTGCCTCGCCGCTGACCTCGATCCGCTATGCCGGTTCGCCGTGGGAGCTGGGCCTGGCGGAAACCCACCAGACCCTGCGCGGCAATGACCTGCGGGGCAAGGTCCGGGTGCAGACCGATGGTGGCCTGAAGACTGGCCTGGACGTGATCAAGGCCGCGATCCTCGGCGCCGAAAGCTTCGGCTTCGGGACCGCGCCGATGATCGCCCTGGGCTGCAAGTACCTGCGCATCTGCCACCTGAACAACTGCGCCACCGGCGTCGCAACCCAGAACGAGCAGCTGCGCAAGGATCACTTCATCGGCACGGTCGACATGGTGGTCAACTTCTTCCAGTTCGTCGCCGAGGAAACCCGCGAGTGGCTGGCCAAGCTGGGCGTGCGCAGCCTCGGCGAGCTGATCGGCCGTACCGATCTGCTCGAAGTGCTGCCGGGCGACACCGCCAAGCAGAACAACCTCGACCTGACGCCGCTGCTCGGCGGCAGCAACATCCCGGCCGACAAGCCGCAGTTCTGCGAAGTGGAGAAGAACCCGCCGTTCGATCAGGGCCTGCTGGCCGAGGAGATGGTCAAGCTGGCCAAGAGCGCCATCGACGCCAAGAGCGGCGGCGAGTTCGAACTGGAGATCTGCAACTGCGACCGTTCCATCGGTGCGCGCGTCTCCGGCGAGATCGCCCGTCAGCATGGCAACCAGGGCATGAAGGATGCGCCGATTACCTTCCGCTTCAAAGGCACGGCGGGGCAGAGCTTCGGCGTCTGGAACGCCGGCGGCCTCAACCTGTACCTGGAAGGCGACGCCAACGACTACGTTGGCAAGGGTATGACCGGCGGCAAGCTGGTGGTCACCCCACCGCAGGGCGCTGCCTATCGTTCGCAGGATTCGGCCATCATCGGCAATACCTGCCTGTACGGCGCCACCGGTGGCAAGCTGTTCGCCGCCGGTACTGCCGGCGAGCGTTTCGCCGTGCGCAACTCCGGCGCCCATGCGGTCGTCGAGGGTACCGGTGACCACTGCTGCGAGTACATGACCGGCGGTTTCGTCTGCGTGCTGGGCAAGACCGGGCACAACTTCGGCTCCGGCATGACCGGTGGTTTCGCCTATGTACTGGACATGGACAATAGCTTCGTCGACCGCGTGAACAACGAACTGGTCAACCTGCAGCGTATCACCGGCGAGGCGATGGAAGCCCATCGCAGCCATCTGCAGGATGTGCTGCGCGAGTACGTTGCCGAAACCGCGAGCGAGTGGGGGGCAGAACTGCTGGATAATCTTGACGACTATCTGCGTCGTTTCTGGCTGGTCAAGCCCAAGGCGGCCAACCTGGCCTCGCTGCTGTCGAGCACCCGGGCCAACCCGCAATAACAAGAAGCCGCTTCAGGCAGCGGCCCCGCCTTGGCTGGGGCCGCTGCTCACCCTGATTGTCTTGCAGCCGTATGTATCGTCTACGGCCGCTGTTGAGAGGTTATGAAATGACTGAACGTCTGAATAACGACTTCCAGTTCATCGAGGTCGGGCGCAAGGATCCGAAGAAGAAGCTGCTGCGCCAGCGCAAGAAGGAGTTCGTCGAGATCTACGAACCCTTCAAGCCGCAGCAGGCTTGCGAGCAGGCCCATCGCTGCCTGGGCTGCGGCAACCCTTATTGCGAGTGGAAATGCCCGGTCCACAACTACATCCCCAACTGGCTCAAGCTGGTTTCCGAGGGCAACATCCTCGCCGCTGCCGAGCTGGCTCATCAGACCAACACCCTGCCGGAAGTCTGTGGCCGCGTATGCCCACAGGATCGCCTCTGCGAAGGTGCCTGCACGCTGAATGACGGTTTCGGTGCGGTGACCATCGGCTCGGTAGAGAAGTACATTGCCGACACCGCCTTCGCCATGGGCTGGCGGCCGGACATGTCCAAGGTCAAGCCGACCGGCAAGAAAGTCGCCATCATCGGTGCCGGCCCGGCGGGCCTTGGTTGCGCGGATATCCTCGTGCGCAACGGCGTGACCCCGGTAGTGTTCGACAAGAACCCCGAGATCGGTGGCCTGCTGACCTTCGGCATCCCTGAGTTCAAGCTGGAAAAGACCGTGCTCAGCCGCCGCCGCGAGATCTTCAGCGGCATGGGCATCGAGTTCCGCCTGAACACCGAAGTGGGCAAGGACATCAGCATCGATCAGCTGCTGGCTGACTACGATGCCGTGTTCATGGGCATGGGCACCTACACCTACATGAAGGGCGGCTTCCCTGGCGAGGATCTGCCGGGCGTGTACGATGCGCTGGATTTCCTCATCGCCAACGTCAACCGCAACCTCGGCTTCGAAAAGTCCGCCGAGGACTTCATCGACATGAAGGGCAAGAAGGTCGTGGTTCTGGGTGGTGGTGATACCGCGATGGACTGCAACCGGACTTCCATCCGCCAGGGCGCCAAGAGCGTGACCTGTGCCTATCGTCGTGATGCGGCAAACATGCCGGGTTCGCGCCGTGAAGTGAAGAACGCCAAGGAAGAGGGCGTGAAGTTCCTCTTCAATCGCCAGCCCATCGCCATCGTCGGCGAAGGCAAGGTCGAAGGTGTGAAGGTGGTCGAGACCCGTCTCGGCGCGCCGGATGCCCGTGGCCGCCGCAGCCCCGAGCCGATCCCGGGCTCCGAGCAGGTGCTGCCTGCCGATGCGGTGGTCATCGCCTTCGGTTTCCGGCCGAGCCCGGCACCGTGGTTCGAGGGCCAGGGTATCCAACTGGACAACCAGGGCCGCGTCGTCGCCCCGGAGCAGGGTCAGTTCAAGCACCAGACCAGCAATCCGAAGATCTTCGCCGGTGGCGATATGGTTCGCGGCTCCGATCTGGTGGTGACCGCGATCTACGAAGGGCGCCAGGCTGCCGAAGGCATCATGGACTACCTCGGCGTCTGATCGGTGTTGATCGAGCGCCGAAAGGGGCTCGGAACGGCCTGATTTGAATCAAGCCCAAAGGTAAAAGGCACGGCACTCGCCGTGCCTTTTTTTTTCCGCTTTGCGACAATGCACGGCACTTTTTCGCTGGAACCCTGCCATGACTGCCTTGAAGAACGACCGCTTCCTTCGTGCCCTGCTCAAGCAGCCTGTCGACGTCACCCCTGTGTGGATGATGCGCCAGGCCGGCCGCTATCTGCCCGAATACCGGGCCAGCCGCGCCAAGGCCGGTGACTTCATGAGCCTGTGCATGAATCCGGAGCTCGCCTGCGAGGTAACCCTGCAGCCGCTGGATCGCTATCCGCTGGATGCCGCGATCCTGTTCTCCGATATCCTCACCGTGCCGGACGCCATGGGGCTCGGCTTGTACTTCGAGACCGGTGAAGGTCCGCGCTTCAAGAAGGTGGTGAGCAGTGCGGCGGACATCGAGGCGCTACCGATTCCCGATCCGGAGAAGGATCTGGGCTACGTGATGGACGCGGTGCGTACCATTCGCCGCGAACTCAACGGCCGCGTACCGCTGATCGGTTTCTCCGGAAGCCCGTGGACCCTGGCGACCTACATGGTCGAAGGCGGCTCCTCGAAGGACTTCCGCAAATCCAAGGCGATGCTCTACGAAAACCCGCAGGCGATGCACGCCCTGCTGGACAAGCTGGCCCAGTCGGTTACCAGCTACCTCAACGGCCAGATCCTGGCCGGCGCCCAGGCGGTGCAGATCTTCGATTCCTGGGGTGGCAGCCTGTCGGCCGCGGCCTATCAGGAGTTCTCTCTGGCCTATATGCGCAAAATCGTAGACGGTCTGATCCGCGAACATGACGGCCGCCGCGTGCCGGTGATCCTGTTCACCAAGGGTGGCGGGCTGTGGCTGGAGTCCATGGCCGACGCCGGTGCCGAAGCGCTGGGGCTGGACTGGACCTGCGACATCGGCGAGGCGCGCCGCCGCGTCGGCGACAAGGTGGCGCTGCAGGGCAACATGGACCCGAGCGTGCTTTATGCCAAGCCCGACGCCATCCGCGCCGAGGTCGCGCGTATCCTGGCGAGCTTCGGTCATGGCAATGGCCACGTGTTCAACCTGGGCCACGGCATCACGCCGGAAGTCGATCCAGCCCATGCCGGCGCCTTCATCGAGTCGGTGCACGAACTGTCCGCGCAATACCACGCCTGACTTTTCACCGGCTCGAAACGAAACGCCCCGCATCAGCGGGGCGTTTTGCATTGCGGGTTCAGTGTGCCGTCTGCGGCTCCGGCAGCGGACGCAGGCGCGCCAGGTGCAGCGCCACGGCGAAGGCGATCAGCAGCAGCGAGGCGATGAACAGACCGACGCCATCCCAGCCGGCGGCGTGCCAGAAGACCCCACCCAGCGTGCCGGCGATGCTCGAGCCCAGGTAGTAACTGAACAGATAGAGCGAGGAGGCCTGGCCGCGTGCCTGCCGGGCACGGCGGCCAATCCAGCTGCTGGCGACCGAGTGGGCGCCGAAGAAGCCGAAGGTGAACAGCAGCATGCCCAGCAGCACCAGCGGCAGCCGGTCGAACAGGGTCAGACCCACGCCTGCCAGCATCAGGGCGATCACCAGCCAGAACACCCGGCGTCGGCCGAAGCGATCGGCCAGTGCGCCGACTTGAGCCGAGCTGTAGATGCCCGACAGGTAGAGCACCGCCAGCAGACCGATCATGGTCTGGCTGAGGTGGAACGGCTCGGCAATCAGCCGATAGCCGATGTAGTTGTACAGCGTGACGAAGCTGCCCATCAGCAGAAAGCCCTGCAGGAACAGCCAGGGCAGGCCGGCATCGCGGAAGTGCAGGCGGTAGCCCTGCAGCAATCCCTGCGGGCGCAGCGGTCGCGGACGGAAGTGCCGCGATTCCGGTAGAAAGCGCCAGAGCAGCAGGGCCGCCAGCAGCGCCAGCCCGCCCATCAGTCCCAGCACGCTATGCCAAGACAGGTAGTCCACCAGCACGCCGCTCAGCAAGCGTCCGCTCATGCCGCCGATGGCGTTGCCGCCGATGTACAGCCCCATTGCCAGGCCCAGATGGTGGGGATGGATCTCCTCGCTCAGGTAGGTCATGGCCACTGCAGCCACGCCGCTGAGCGCCAGGCCGACCAGTGCGCGCATCAGCAGAACGCCATGCCAGCTGGGCGCCAGCGCACTACCGACGGTGAACACCGCGGCAGCGAGCAGGGAGGCGACCAGCACCTGCTTGCGGCCGATGGCATCGGAGATCGGCCCGGTGATCAGCAGGCCGACGGCCAGGGTCAGCGTCGAGAGCGAAAGGATCAAGCTGCTCTGCGCTGCGTTGATGCCGAATGCCTGCGACAGCATGGGCATCATCGGCTGCACGCAGTAGAGCAGGGCGAAGGTGGCGAAGCCGCCGGCGAACAGGGCCAGGGCGGTGCGCGCGAAGCGCGGGGTGCCTTTCTCTGTATGGCTGATGGGCGCGCCAGGCGCCGGTATCTCTGCTGACGCGGCGCTGGCGTCGTGCGTACTGCTCACGATGAAGACCTCTGTCCGATTCGCTTTTTCCGGCCAAAAGCGGCCCGTTACGCCTGTGATCGCTTTTTCGATCGACGGGCGCGATTGCTGTTGTTTGGGTTTATGGGAGAAATGATAGGAAGCTTTGTTTAAGCTATCCAATATATTATTCGACCTGAATGATATGTTTTGCGACTCATAAGGAGCCCTCATGGAGCTGCGTCATCTTCGCTACTTCGTGGCGGTCGCCGAGGAACTGCACTTCGGTCGCGCCGCCGAACAGCTGCGCATTTCACAGCCGCCGTTGAGCCAGCAGATCCAGGCGCTGGAACAGGAACTCGGCGTAAGGCTGTTCGATCGGACCAACCGGCGCGTGGCGCTGACCGACGCGGGGCGGCTGTTTCTCGAGGAAACGCGGCGCACGCTCGCGCAGGTCGACAAGTCGGTAGACGTGGCCAGGCGCGCCGAACAGGGTGAGATCGGCGAGCTCAAGGTGGGGTTCACCTCATCGGCGCCGTTCACCTCGATCCTGCCGCGGGCGATTCTGGCCTTTCGCCGCACCTTTCCTGCGGTGCATCTGGATTTGCAGGAGATGACCAGCAAGCAGGTGGTCGATGCCGTCCAGGACGAGACGCTGCAAGTCGGCATGATTCGCCCGTTCGCGTTGCCGGCGGGCCTTCAGACCGTCGAGCTGTTCAGTGAGCCGCTGGTGGCGCTGATGCATGCGGGACACCGGCTGGCGGATGCCGGGGACGAGGGGCTGACGCTGGCCGATCTGGCCGAGGAGCCCTTCGTGTTCTTCCCGCGCAGCTACGGTACGGGGCTGTACGACCAGTTGCTCAGCCTGGCGCGCCGTGCGGGCTTCAATCCACGCATTGCCCAGGAGGCGAACGAGGCGCTGACCATCATCGGCCTGGTCGCCGCCGGGCTGGGAGTGTCGGTGTTGCCGGCGTCGTTCCAGCGCATCCGCATCGACGGCGTGCGCTTCCGCACCCTGCAGGACAAGGATGCGACCACCGCCGTCTGGCTGGTCAAACGCCGGCAGGAGCAGTCGCCGTTGGCGCAGGCCTTCATGGAACTGGTAACGCGCGAGGCCTCCGCGCAGCGCTAGGCGTTCGCTCAGGGCTGCTTGTAGTGGCCGGGTGTATCGCCCTTCTCGTGCTTGTGTACACGGGTCACGCGGATGTCGGTGATGCCCATGACTTCGGCCTGCTCCAGCAGCTGCGCCTCGTCGGCATCGGCCTTCGGCATCACCAGGCTGTTCTCGGCGTCGGCATTGTGCAGCTGGATGAGGTGCCGCGCCGCCTCGCCCTGGGACAGGCTGTCGACGTCGGCGTCATAGGTCTCGGCGCGCGGGTCGTTCTGGTAGATGTAGTTGATTTCGAAGGTGTGCGAAGACTTGCCGAACATGAGGCGCTCCCGTGGAGGTCACTGATGTTCAGTGGACTCGACGGCAACGGCAAACGTTCCAGCAGACGGTCGGCCCCTCACCGCACGCCCTGCTGTGCCAGCCAGGCGAGCAGTTGCGGCAGTGGCATGGCACCGCTCTGTCGTGCCACTTCGCGACCGTCACGGAACAGGATCAGGCTGGGAATGGAGCGGATTCCGAGCTGTGTCGACAGCTGGGCATTGGCTTCGCTGTCGAGCTTGGCCAGGCGGCAGCGGCCCTGCAGCTGGCGGGCGGCCTGGGCGAAGGTCGGGGCGAAGCTGCGGCAGGGGCCACACCAGCTCGCCCAGACATCCACCAGTAGCGGCAGGTCGCCCTTGATCTGGTTGGCGAACTGGCTCTGTTGCAGCTCGAACGGTTGGTCCGGTAGCGCCTCGGACCCGCAGCGCCCGCAGCGTGGCGCGTCATGTACGCGCGCGGCAGGGATGCGGTTGAGGCTGGCGCACTGTGCGCAGGCAACGATCAACGAATCGGTCATGGCGAGGCTCCACGGCGGTATGCCGATAATGTGGAGCCTCGCCGGCGGATATCAAGCCGCGGGCGCTCTCAGCCCCTGGATGCGCTCAGCGCCTGGGCCAGGTCGGCAAGGATATCGTCGATATGCTCGATGCCGATGGACAGCCGGATCAGGTCCTGCGACACACCGGCGCGGGCCAGCTCCTCGGCATTCAGCTGGCGGTGCGTGGTACTCGCCGGATGGCAGGCCAGGGACTTGGCATCGCCGATGTTGACCAGGCGCACCACCAGCTTGAGTGCATCGATGAAGCGTGCGCCGGCCTCCATGCCGCCTTCGATGCCGAAGCAGAGGATCGAGGCCGGCGTGCCGCCCATGTAGCGGCGTGCCAGTTCGTGTTCGGGATGATCCGGCAGGCCGGCGTACTTGACCCAGGCTACCTGCGGATGGGCCTGGAGGAACTCGGCGACCTTCAGCGCATTCTCGCAATGACGCTCCATGCGCAGCGCCAGGGTTTCCAGCCCCTGCAGGATCAGAAACGAGTTGAACGGGGAAATCGCTGCGCCCATGTTGCGCAGCGGTACCACGCGGCAGCGACCGATGAAGGCGGCCGGGCCGAAGGCCTCGGTGTAGGTGACGCCGTGGTAGGACACATCCGGCGTGTTCAGCAGGGCGAAGCGCTCCTTGTGCTGTGCCCAGGGGAATTTGCCGGAGTCGACGACGATGCCGCCAATGCTGGTTCCGTGGCCGCCCATGTACTTGGTCAGCGAATGCACGACGATGTCGGCGCCATGCTCGAACGGCCGGCAGAGCATCGGCGTGGCGACTGTATTGTCGACGATCAGCGGTACACCGTGTCGGTGCGCGGCCTCGGCCAGGGCGGCGAGATCGATGACATTGCCCGCCGGGTTGCCGATGGATTCGCAGAACACCGCCTTGGTGCGATCGTCGATCAGCGCTTCCAGGGCTGCGATGTCATCGTGGGCGGCGAAACGCACCTCGATGCCCTGGCGCGGCAGGGTGTGGGCAAACAGGTTGTAGGTGCCGCCATAGAGCTTGGCCACCGAGACGATGTTGTCGCCCACTTCGGCGATGGTCTGGACGGCGTAGGTGATCGCTGCCATGCCCGAGGCTACGGCCAGTGCAGCCACGCCGCCTTCAAGCGCTGCGACGCGCTGTTCGAGCACGTCGGTGGTGGGATTCATGATGCGCGTGTAGATGTTGCCCGGCACCTTCAGGTCGAACAGGTCGGCGCCGTGCTGGGTGTCATCGAAGGCGTAGGAGGTGGTCTGGTAGATCGGCACCGCCACCGCCCTGGTGGTGGGGTCTGGGCTGTAGCCAGCGTGGATGGCGAGGGTTTCCAGTTTCATGGCGCGCTCCTTTTTCTTGTTCGTCATGGCAAAGGCCCGAGAGCATGAAACTGAACACCTGACCGGTCAATGATCCAGCGCAAGCCTTTCCGTCAAATCGGCGTGAGTGGCCAGAACAGCGGGATCACCAGCGTTCCGACCAGCCAGAGCAGCAGGTTCAGCGGAATGCCGATCTTGAGAAAGTCGGCGAAGCGATAGCCCCCGGCGTTGTAGACGAAGGTATTGGTCTGGTAGCCGATCGGTGTGGCGAAGCTGGCGCTTGCTGCGAACATCACCGCCACCACGAAGGCGCGCGGGTCGACGCCCAGGTGCTGCGCCAGGCCGATGGCGATGGGGGTGATCAGCACCGCCACGGCGTTGTTGGACAGCATCTCGGTGAGCAACGAGGTCAGCAGGTAGATGAACGACAGCATGAACAACGGCCCGGCCCAGGGCGTCACGGTGGTCACGTTCTGTACGATCAGCTGTACCAGACCTACCTTGTCCATGGCGATGCTGATGGCCAGCATGCCGAAGATCAGGCTGAGGATCTTCCAGTCCACGGCCTTGTAGGCGTCCTCGACATCGAGGCAGCGCGTGGCCAGCACCGTGGCGGCGCCGATGATCGCCAGGCCTTCGATCGGCATTACGCCGAAGGCGGCGAGCCCCATCACTGCCAGCGTGGCGATGATGGCGATCGGCGCCTTGTCACGGCGGAACGCGCGTTCCTGTACGGCGTTGAGGCTGATCAGCTCGCCGTTGTCGGCGAAACGCTTGATCTGCGCCGGCGTGCCTTCGACCAGCATGACGTCGCCGAACTGCAGCTGGAAATCATCGAAGTTGCCCTGAATGTTCTCGTCCTGGCGGTGCACCGCAAGCACGCTGATGCCATAGCGGGCGGACAGGTCGAGGTCGCGCATCGGCCGGTGGCTGTAGCGCGACCCGCGGCCGACAATGGCTTCGGCGAGAATCACGTCTTCGCTGCTGATGGTCTCGAAGGCATCGCCGCGGTTGAAGGTCAGGTGGCCGCTCTCGCGCAGCTCCACCACATCCTTGACCTGCCCGTGGATCATCAGCAGGTCGCCGGCGCTGAGGACGAAGTCGTGCTCCGGGCGGCTGAACAGCTGGCTGTCGCGGTTCACCTGCAGCACCTGCAGGCCGCTGCCGCCGTTCAGGTTGGCCTCGGCGATGGTCTTGCCGATCACCGGGGAGTTGAGCGGCACGCGCAGTTCGGTCATGAAGTTGCGATCCAGGCGCGGGCCGAGCAGCTTGGACAGGGTGTCGCGCTCCGGTAGCAGATGCCTGCCGACCGTCAGCAGGTAGATCATGCCGGCAGCTGCCATGATCAGGCCGGCCGCAGTGATCTCGAACATGCCGAACGGCGCCAGGCCGGCCTTGCGCGCCACGCCATCGACGAGGATGTTGGTGGACGTGCCGATCATGGTCAGCGTGCCGCCGAGAATGGTCGCGTAGGACAACGGAATCAGCAGCTTCGACGGCGTGGTGCCGGCGCGCTTGGCCAGCGAAATCGCCACCGGCGTGAGGATCGCGACCACCGGCGTGTTATTCAGGCAGGCGGAAATCACCAGCGCGGTGATCGTCAGGCCGAACAGTACGCGGGTAGGGCTGGTGCCGACCAGGTCGCCAAGCCAGGTGCCCAGGGCATCGATACAGCCGGTGCGCTCCAGCGCCGCGGAGATGATGAACATGCAGGCGATCGTCACTGGCGCCGAGTTGGACAGCACGCCGAGCACCTCGCCCGGTGTCAGCAGCTGGGTGGCCAGCAACACCGCCACCGCGATTGCGACGACGATATCCGGGCTCCAGCTCTCCCTGATGAACGCCACCAATACCCAGATCAGCAAGGCGCAGACGAACAACAGCGGCAGCGATTCGGGAAACATGGACATCCTTAAGGTGGCGACGACGAAGAGCCGAACAGCGGCCCCGCGCGCACGATAGAGAGGTCAGCTTAGAGAGTCCAGAAACCTTTCCTGCTGTTTATATGTGATCTGGTTATTAGCGAGCTGTGGCAGTAGCCGGCACTCCAGCGCGACAGCTGTAGGGCAGACCTGGTGTCCTGCACAAATGAAAAAGCCGCGCAATGCGCGGCTTTGAAGGTGGTGGGCCCACACGGACTCGAACCGTGGACCAAAGGATTATGAGAGAGGTGCTTAATAGCTCCTCATGAATTCTGATGGTTCCGTGTAGATTGTCTATGTGCTGATTTTACTGGTCTGTACGGTTTTTCTTGTGCCACATGGTTCCGCTTAGTACCGTTGAGTCCTGCGTCAAGTGGGGACTGAAACGGGGACTTGCGGGGACTGGAAAAATGGCCGGTACAGTAAACGAGCAAAAGCTCCGAGGGATGAAGCCTGGCGGCGGGAAGCTCACTGAGAGCTTGCCCGGCAGGGGCATGGGATCGCTGATTTTTAAGCGTCAGGGCGAGACGCCGCCGATGGCATTTTACCGTTATCGACTCGACGGGAAGGACAGCTTAATCAAAATCGGGGTCTGCAAGCTCAGCCCGCGGGGTATTGGGCTGACTCTGCCTGAAATTCGGGAGCGCGCGCGTGAGTTGGCGAAGGTTGCTGTCGAACACGGAGATGTCCGGGCTCACCTGGAGGATTTGGAAAACCAGGCCGAGTTAGCACGTATTGAGCGCGAACGAGAAATCAACGCCTTGCGTGTGCAGGGCTCATTTGAAGAGTTGTTTCGCGAGTACATCGAGGATCGGCGGGGGAAGGTGCGCGATGACCAAGTCAGCGAGTATGAGCGCATCCTAAAGGTCGATCTTTTAGAAGCTCATGCTCAAGTGCTTGCACTTCGCGCTTCAGAGGTCCGGCCGCAGCACATTCGGCAAATCCTGGAGACGATCTGGAACCGAGGCGCGACGAGGCAGGCCGATAAAGTGCGTTCGTTCCTGCGAGCCGCGTTTCAGTATGGGATGACCGCTGAGCATTCACTTGGCCGATCCAGCAGCAAAAACTACTCGATTGATTCGAATCCAGTCGACGCTGTTCTAGTTCCCAGCACAAGCAAGCCTGGCACCCGGGCGCTTTCTGATACCGAGTTGAAGCATTTCTGGGCGACGATCACCGAAACTGACGGCATCGGTCCTGTCATCAGTCGTCTATTCCAATTTGTCATCGCCCTTGGGGGGCAGCGAATTGAGCAAGTCGCGCGAGAGCCTTGGTCGAGCTACGACAGAGAAAGCCGGACTTTGCGACTGGTGGACAGGAAGGGGCGAGGAGAGGTTGAGCGAATTCATCTCGTGCCGCTAACTGATCGAGCATTGGAGTTGCTGGAGCAGGTTGAGGCGATTACAGGCGGTTTTGAATGGCCGTGGACAAGCTATGGGAAGAAGCCATTCGCTACGACCAGCTTCGCTCACGCAATCAGGGATTGGCTTGGGTCAAAGCACGGAAAGATCGATGACGAACAAATCCCGCACTTTACGCCTAGAGATCTGCGACGGACCTGCGCGCAGCTCATGCAACGCAATGGTGTAGATGATCGGCTGAGTGATTTGCTGCAGTCACACGGCCAGACTGGTGTCGTTGGACAGCACTATCGCAATAATCCGGAAGCCTATTTACCAGAGAAGCTAAAAGCAATGGCCGGGTTCGAAGCAGCTCTTAGTAAAGTGCTCGATTAGATACCGCTTGCGTGGCGCCTGGAGTTTTGGTGAGCAGTGCGGTTCCATCTGACAATATGGTCGCCATTCTTGTTTTTATGAATAGCGTAGCTGGCAAGGAACCCAACTGCTTTCAATTCATCCAGAGCCTTAGTGAGGCCTCTCCCCTTTCCAAGAAAATCTTTAAGTTGGCTAGTGGTGCCGCTTAATCTCATCAAGTTGTCGACTTTTACCTCGCGCTCACCTGGCAGCCCGGCTGACATGTAATTCTGTAGGTACTTCGACAGGGGGGTTGTCAGGCTCTTGCGAATATCAAGATCAATGTAAGAAAGCTCCGTGCTGAGCATTTCAATAACAATATCGCCTATCGAAAACCGCCAGTAACCAACTTCCTCATCCCAAGACAGTTGGTCGATAAGACTGAATGCATCGTAGCCGGTCTTAAAGTTCGTTATTTTTATAGTGTTTCCTTTAAGCTTTTGCAGGGACTGATGCAAGGCATCGTAGTTATTCTTTCCTCCAGATATTCCTAGTGCGCGCAAGAAGGAATGTCTGTTGAATAATATTTTTTCGCCCGGTGCACGACCTTGAGCTAGACGTATAATTTCAAGGTATACATCATTGTCGAACATGTTGAGTTGTTCGCCAGTGTATTCGATTCTGATAGTGTCGTAGCTTTCTAGAACTTCGTTTATCAGGAATTTTGCTTTTGTTTGTGGCTGGTTAACAAAGAGCGACGTACGTACCCAGGCCGTGGGTAACGCTGATGCTCGTTGGGGTAAAGAGGGAAATTTGATGACTTCTGGAAGCGGCGGTAACAGACCAGCCTCAAGCTCTTTGAGTAAATCCCTACAAAGCCCACTGTTCGAAGCCAGTCTATTAGTATGGCTTTGAAGTATTTTGAAGACCGAATTAGCGGCCTTGCTCGACTTCAACTCTTTAGAGTGTACGCCACCTAGATTACTCATGACGGATAGCGTCCAAAAAATCAGGCCGATTCTTTCAGAGTGTCTGACTTGATAAAGTCGATCACTTTTGTAAGTTCGTAGCGAACTACTCGCTGATTAAAACGAATGGCTTCAGGAAAGCCAGGAGTGGCGGCAAGACGATAAAAAGTTGTCTTGCCGATGTGCAGGTATTCACAGATTTCAGCGACGGTAGAAAGTGGTTGTCGTTTTTGGTTTTTCATGAGCATCTCTCGGAACTGCTTGGGTCTAAGTCAATTTTGCTATTCCGAGATACGCAGTCAATGAGTGCTGAATTTTTAAAGTCCTTAATGTTTTATTATCGAAATTGCGTGAGTAAAACTTTAATAAGGGCTTCTTTTCGTAACCTGTTGATTTTTATAGGTAGCTACCGTTCGTCGGGTTTTGTAAAAAAGATGAACTGATCGATTTTATCCACAGGGTTCGTACTAGCTGCGAAAGCGCTTAGCTTTGCGCTAGGCCTCAAAATCAATCCAGATACACTGGCAAGCCCCTATTTCAAAGGGCTGCACTTGCTTATCCACAGGGTTCGTACTAATTGCGCCAACCCGCTTGGGCAATTCGTACTAGCTGCGCCAAGATTCGTACTAGCTGCGCCAAAGTTCGTACTAGCTGCGCCGAGCGTTTTCTGGAGGCCTTGCGGCACTAGGGCTGCAGAGCAGTTTCGCTTCACTTACATGTATTACATGTATTTACATAAGAAGCAGGCAGGCAAGGCAGAGGCTCTGCCTCCGCTTGAATGCGCCTACGGCGCGAAAAGCCCCCGGAAGGGAAGGGGAAGGATTGAGGCGCGGTGTGGCGGCTTCGCCGCTCATCAGGCCCAGGTGATCGACAGAGAGTTGAGTAGCAGCATATGAATCGGATAGATCGGGTACATCCAGGTGCCAACCGGTCTGATGGAGCGCAGACGGAACTGCAGCAGCGCCAGACCGAGCAGCGGCGCCAGGGCGGCTGCAGAGATACTGGCCAGCGCCCTGGCGGGCAGATCGGGCAGCAGCATGATTCCGGCACCGGTGTTCGCGAGAACCGCGATCAGAGCTGCAGTCGACCAGGTGACGATCCTGGTTTCAATGACGCGCGCCTGAAGAGCGGCCAGCAGAACGGCTGGCAGAAGTACGCCAGCAAGGCCGTAGCTCAGAATCGGTCGATAAGCTGTGGCGACGGCCAGGGCTACGACCCCGGCAGTGATCAGTGAGGGCGTTCGGTGATGCACCGCTTGAGCGATTACAAGTCCCAAGCCCAAGGTGAAGAGAATATTTAAATAATTGCTCTCGAAAAATCTCGAATATGGTTGCTGGCTAATAAGTGCAAATAGAAGAATGCCACCGAGATATTTCAATCCGCCTGAGTATCCTATCGGCTGCCGATAAACATTAGCAGCGATGGCGAGGCAGAAGAGCGGAAATGCGAGGCGTCCAATGGTCCGCATCCAGCGGAATGGCTCTTGTAACTCAGGCGTCAGAATGTACCAGGAGTGATCAATGATCATGGTGATCAGTGCGATCCACTTTATTAGATCAATTGAGTTATCTCGTTCGAAATTTTTCATTGGAATGACAGATTCAAATGTATGATACTTGTAAAGTATATTGGTTGTTTGTTTATGATATATAAATCTCATTGTTCGTGCAGCTTTTTTACTTGCAGTGCTTGTCTTCTGTTGCCATAATTTAATCATGGAGTTCGCGCAGCAAAGCCTGCGTACCAATGCCTCTTTGAGCAGCGATGAGGGGGCGGCGGCAATAAAAAGAAATGTCCTGTCGGATGCTCGCTGTTTATCAGAATGACGCTAGTTAAATCTGGCCCTTCGGAACGCCTTGTTCCATTCATTCGACTAACAGGAGCTTTTTATGAATTTCTTTGACGATGATGTGCTGGGCCAACTGGATCTGAATGAACTGGAGATAATGCGTGAGCGTGCTCGCCATTTTTTAAGTAGAGTTCAATTTCAGGTTGAGCTGAAAAACTCAACTGCCCGTCCACTTAGCCGGTTTACCTTTCAAGAGTCCGGTTTTGTCTTTTACGCAGAGAAAGTTGAGGATGGAGTACTGATCAATCCAGCTCTTCCACCAAATTTCGGTAATAGAGACATTAGTACGCGGCCCTCGGAGGAACTTGAGCGGTGGTCGTGCCGCCCGTACATAGAGACCCGAGAAGTCCCGTCTGGTACTAGATACATTGTCCATTGTCTGGATGGTGGCGCCTGGGATCGACCCACGGACTGGGGTAGCTTCGCATCTCTGAATGACGCAATGGTTTGCATCAGTGAACGCTGTTGATATGAATCGATTGACAGTAGCTCTGGCTGCCGCGGTGATCTTGCTGGCCACCGCTCAGGCCGAGGCGGCTAGTGAACCTCATCCAGTTCCGCTGCTGAAGTTCCATCGTGACTGTGTGATAAAGGCCTTCGAACTTAACTACGGCTCATTCCAGCGGCAGCTGCAGGATCTTCACGTCGCGTGCATGACTGACAGGGCATACATCGACTGGAGATCAAGCCTGGAGCGAGCCGGATACATCGATCAGCTCAAGAATGGGAAAAACAAGCTGGTGCTAGCTGCCAATGTCGGCGCTGGAGCCGTGATCTCGGAGGGGGTGCGAGAGTTGGCGAGTAAAAAGCGTTACACCGCAACGATCAAATCACCAGTACAGGTTGTTCTGAATGGCGATACATCGAGATCGCGTAACGGTTACATCGAAACGGATGTTATTCGCGTGCGGCAAAGCGACAGAATTGTCGGATACGCAATTCATGCGATCCGCTTGAACATCAAGAAGTGAAAAGGACACGAATCATGAAGATCAAAATTGCCCTGGTAGCTATCGCCTTTGCCGCCCTGGTCGGTTGTGGTGAGTCGAAAGAAAACCAAATCATGCCGAAAGAGGCGACTACTGATGCCGTCTACAGCGAAAAGGCATCGCAGTACCTGGAGGAAGTGCTCGGCACTCCGAAGAAAGCTAAACGAATCGAAATGACATTCTGGCACGAGACTGATCGAAAAGGTGTTGGCTATCTTTCGCTCGTCGTCGATGGCGTCGAGATGATTCGCCCGATTGATAATATCGGTGGCTTCAGCGCTGCTAGCTCGCAGGGGTTTAAGTTCATTTATGAAGGTGGCGCCTGGAAAGCCTATGTCGCCGAGGCTGAAGAAAATACGCACGGCGAACACCCACAGGAATTTTTCGACAAAACGACAGGAATACTTCGTAAATACTAAAGTGAGCGCTCTTCTCAAAGCCCCTTACCAGGGGCTTTTTTGTGGGTGATAGTTAAAGTTAATAAAGTTATCAGAAGTGGGTTCGAGAACATTCGTTATTCGTTAATTTTATATGCTCGCGTAATTGCAAAAGCATTTGCGATTTTAGGTAAATGCAATTGGATGATGTTTTTGCTGTCTCTTATTATTTGTTCACCGGCTAACTTAATGGTTTTTAACAAATAAGAGGCAGACATGAAAATCAAGGTAAGCAATAAAGAAAAACTTTCTTCGGTGATTGAGCAGGTTGAGGCAAGGGCCCGTGTTCGCTGCATCAGCGTTGAAGACATCGAGGACGCAGTGAAGCGCATTGAAAAAAGGCTTTCTGCTGTTCTATTCAAAAAGGACTGGGTAGGCCTTTCTTTTAGTGTAAGTCCGCACTGTGGACAGATGCCAAATTCTTATAAAGGTACTCCAGAGGCTACAAAGTTTAAGTTGGAGCGTTCAGCAAGCGGCTGGGTTGTGGTTGATGTGAGTCGTGGCTATATGGATAGCGTATATATCAGTTCGTTAGGCATGAAGGCGAAAGCCGATGCTCTTGTTGATTTTATTTGCTCGAACAGATACTGGAATTGATTTGTGAATACTCACGATATACAGCGTGCCCTTGCTGCTTTACGCGAGATTCAGGTTAAAGCTGTAGAGCTGCCGCCGAGCTGCGAGCATGACGCGCATGTTATTGCGGCTCTCGCGGTGACTGTTGAGCAGATCCTGAGCAAGGAAATTAATGATGCTGCTTAAAGAAGCCCAGGTGAAAATTCCCCGCGCCATCGGAATTGGTTTGATTGTGTATTTCGGTCTTGTCGTGCAGGGGCGAGAAGTTGTCAATCGTGCAGATCCGGTTGTACACGTTAAAGCAGTTGAAACTGAAATACCAGTTCCGCCCGTTTATTCTCCCGAGGTGAGTTATGAGCAAAATTAAAACAGTCGTAGCTTACTTGACTGGCTACGCACAAACTAAGAGCGCTGTACGCGAGGTTAAAACATCGGTCTGCCTTCCAGTCAATTTTCTTCGCGGACTTTGGGGGCGAGTTCAGGAAATTCGACGTGAGGCCGCGGACGCTAATGCGCTGGCAAGACAGGATGACAAGGGCTTGTGGGATGAGATGTGCCGCGAGTACGAAATCACGACCGAAAGCGTGCGGAGGAAGTACAAAAGCGCACTTTTCACAAATTTGCTTCTCGTGCTCGGTATTGGCTTGATTGTAGGCAATCTGCTGTCGAACCTTAATGCAGGATCAATGGTTGTTGTCGCAAATATTATTTTTCTTAATTTCTTGCTGATGCTTCTGTTTCAAAATGCCTATCGCTTGAACATGGCACACACGCAGTCCGCTCCTCCTGTCATGCAGTTCTTGAAGAATACTTTGAAAAATCCGACATTATTAGTGGGGCGCACTTTGCCGGACGATTACAAAGTTCGCCTGGAGGTTTCCAATGAATAGCTTTTCTCAGCTCGTTCTCTCCTGGATGTTCGGCAGATGGATTTTTGATGGCTCTCAAGCAGAAGTTATCTCCGATAACATATCTGACGTAACCCCTTTAACCATCTTCGCCGCAGCATTCTCGCAACTGGGTTTGTTGATGTTTGGCGTTCTTGCCTCCTGGGCAATGTTCTTGGGGATTTTTCGTCTGAAGAACAACGGCAACTTCTTCGGGGCGAAAGATGGTAACGAGGCGTTCTTCTACCCGCTGCGAGTTGTGGTTGCGTTGATCCTTGTCGCGCCAGTTGTACCTGTTTCGAGTGCAGGGGGGGTGGCTATAACCTTGACAACTGGTCATGCCCTTATCAGCGGCGTTTCAAAAATGGCTGCCGAGTTCGGCGACACAATGCAGCACGATGCTTTTGAGTTGATGCATCGCCATAACCTTTTCAACGATCCGAAATTACGCGTCGACGTTGATCCAGGTGTTGCCCTGGACATGCTCAACAGCTGGAAGCTGGCAGCTGCCCAACTCGCGGGCTTTGCTGTTTTCCAGGATCCGAGTGAAGAAAAAATCGTTGCCGGCCTCACTGGCGAACAGCTCGCCCTGGTAGCGCTGCGCAATCGTTGGAATGAAGTCTACGGCAACACTCATCCTGCCGGATCTGGCGATGCTCAGTCACAAGCAGCTGAGGCGTTTCTCAGCGTTGCCGGCCGCTCTCTGCAGATCCCTCTTATTGCTCCAACAGACAGCCTTGCCCGCGAGGTGACTCTGGGCGAAAACGGTCTTGTAGACTCCGGCGCTGTTGATGAAACAATCGGTCGTGAACTCGAAACCGAGGGGTGGTTTTGCCAGCTCGGCTGGATGAGCTCGATGACATGTTCTGATGAGTTCGTTCAGCTTAAAGTCAATAACGCAGCGTCGATTGAAGCTGGCATTTCTTCGGCACAGCGCCAAATTTGGATTCAACTTGTTGCTCATGCTCTTCAGTATGCAAAGTCTGTTCAAGACGGTGGAGTTACCCAATCAGAGCATAAGGAATACTTCGAGAAGTCAATTAACTGGACGGCTCAATCTGCTGATTGGTACAGCAAAACTGTTGAAGACACCATTGCAAATACCCTGGCGGGAGATCAGGCAGAGCGTGCTGAACCATATTTCGATGAAGTGAAAAGTTGGGGCTGGATGCTTGGCGGTACTTTCGTTTTACGAGCGGCGAGCGACTTTAGTCGTGCCGCCAGCTATGCAGAGGGTGCTACAAGCAAAATGATGCCTAAATCATCACTGTCGGCTTTGACAGGCGGTGAGGTGCTATCGAAAGTCGTTGAACAAGAAACTCTCGCTCAAATTCAACCAGGTAATACTGGAAGCACCACAAAGTCGTTGCTAGCCCGTGTGTTCAGTCTGGATATTCTCAAAGAGACAACAGGACCAAGCATCCAGAACATTCACACAATAGCGGCCTGGGGCCGATCGCTTGTCGGTACTGGTATCGGTTTTTTCGCTGGGGGAAAAATTGCGCAGTACATGCCAGGTCTTTCCTCGATGACGGATGGAGCGCTTCCGAAATCAATCGGTGCTTTGATGATCATCGCTGGCGGGATGATCGGCTACGTTATGCCGTTGCTCTTCGCGGTATACGGACTCATGGGAGCAATAGGTTGGCTCGTAGCAGTGGCAACAACCTTTTTCGGAGTCACGCTCTGGAGCGCCGGCTTTGCGGCGCCGAAGGGAGAGGAGCACACGTCTCAAATGTCGGCGAAAGGGTGGAACGCCCTCATTTTTATCGGCCTTTACCCGGCCCTGGCTGTTGGCGGTCTGGCTGCTGCGATCGTAATTAGCGCCATCGGGCTGGCCATGGTCCAAGCTCTCGCGATGGGAATGTGGGGGATGTTTGACCCCGGCACTGCTGAAGTTGGACGTCCGCTTGAAAGCCTCGGCGGAATCCTAGTCGGCGGCTTGTTGCTCGTGGGTGTAATCATACTTGTGAGTTGGAATGTGGTTGTCACTTCGGCCCAGCTCATCATGACCTTCCCGCGTACTGTGCTCAATATGATCTCCTTCTCCGAGCCGGGTCTGAACCCGTACGAAAATTCACCTCAGAACTTGATGGGCGGACTGGCGATGAGCGCTCGCCAGGTACTGACTGGGGCAGTGAGTCGAGCTATTAAACCGTCTCGTAACCCGACCCCGCCGCAGGGCGGCGGCTAGTAGTACCAGGCCCCGCTCTGCGGGGCCTTTTTGCAGTGATAGCTCGAACTCAAAAAGCTACTATAAGTGCAGTATGCATCATGCATAGATGATGGAGAGCGCTCTTGACCACTGTTATCTCTGAGATTGCCGAGCTTACAGAAACTCAGAAGCTCACTGAGGTCATCGATTTGGATACAGGTCTGTCAATTGACCTGCAATCGTTTGTCTGTAGGCATGACAGGGAGGTTGTAAAAGCCAGAAATGAACTTCGCCGAAGATATCTAGTAGATCCAGAAAGCCCATGGCTTGCTTGTGAGTTGTGTGGCGCGGCCGTCCAGTTGGTTTGTCATACAGATCGCAAATATTACTTCAGGCATATGCCAGAGCAAGAGAATCGTGGCTGCCCAGTAAATACAAAGAATAAGCTAACCCCAGATCAAATTCTGGCTGCTAAATATAATGGGGCTAAGGAGAGCTACGCTCATCAGCGCCTTAAAGAAATTGTTCGTGATAGCATAATCGCGGATCCGAATTTTTCCAGTCCACGCTTAGAAAAGGTTTGGCGATCCAGTAATTTCTTGGAGCGGGCGTCCTGGCGAAAGCCTGATGTTCAGGTTGAAATGAATGGTCGTAAGTTTGCATTTGAAATCCAGTTGTCGACAACTTTTCTTAGCGTAATTGTCGAGCGGCGGGAGTTCTATCGCGCTGAAGGTGGTTCATTAATATGGGTTTTTCAATCTTTCGATCCGTCCCAGACTAGGCGTGCAGAGGAAGATATCTTCTGTAACAACAATATGAATGTCTTTGTCGTGAGTGGCGAAACATTGCTTCGTTCCCAGAAAGATAAAAGATTTTCACTGGATTGTTGGTATCCACTGCCTTCATATAAGTATGGGTTGCTTGTGCATGAATGGCGTTGTGATCAAGTATTTTTCGACGAGTTGACTTTTGATGTCGAGCTTCAGCGGGTATATCATTTTGACTATGAGTCTCGTCTGAGTGAGATGAACTCGCAGCGTATTGCAGATGAGATTTTTCGACAGCGAGAGACTTTGCGCGAACGCTTCGAGTCTTTCTGGTTGCGTGACGATTTACAATACGACTCTGAGGATGACGAGGTTAATTCGGAGTGGATGGCTCTTAAGAGCGAGATGCGAAGCGTGGGTTTTGTTGGGGCTTTACCAAATAGCCACTGGAGTATGCCGTTTTACGGGGTGATTGCCTTAATGCTTAGTGTGAAGTATGGCAAGCCCGTAGGTTATAAGTTTAAGACTCTATTGGAAGTTACTAATCTGGCTTTTAATTCATATAAAAAATTCCTCAGGCCTTTTGGTCTTGCGATTCACTATTATGAGATGGATGATTTATTGGTGGGGCAGGATCGTAAAGGTACATGGCGAAAAAGGAAAATAACGATTAGGCAAGCAATGGTGGCTAAGGATCCGGCTTACGTGCAGACGCCGTTCTTTGATGAAGCTATAGCTTTTATTTTGCCGAAGATATCTGATAAATTGGGAGTCTCCTGTTGGAGGAACTAATAAGGTTTGGGGGGTACATGAGTAAGCTTGCAGAATTCAAACGTCTTGAAGCTCAACTGGCAGCGCAGTTGCAGCAACTGGATACGCTGAAGAATGATGCTGAACTGAAAAAAGAAATTCAGTTCGAGGGAAAACTGCGGGCATTGTTAGCTGAGTACGGGATGAGCTTGAGAGATGTGATTAACATCCTTGACCCTTCCCCTCGCTCCACTCCTGCTGTTGTGGTACAACGCCGTCAGCGCCAAATTAAGGTCTACAAGAATCCCAACACAGATGAAGTCGTCGAGACAAAGGGCGGTAATCACAAAGTACTGAAGGCTTGGCGGGAGCAGTATGGAGTTGAAGCTGTGGACTCCTGGCTGCAATAAGCTATAGAGTTACAAGACAAAGGGCGCATTTAGCGCCCTTTGTTGTTTCCCCTCATCTTCAGTTCGGCCTTGATGGACGGCCATTCCGGGGATGCTTCTAGTTCCCGAATTAGCCGTTCATGCTCAGGCTCCGGTACCAGATGTAGCCATCGCTGCTGTTCAGCATCTTGGTCAGAGGTGCGAATGTCGCGTGTGAGTTCGGCACCGGCTCCGGCGAATCGCTTGCGCGCCTTAGCCCAAAACTCAGTGGAGGTTCCAACCTCGTGCATGGGGGTCAATGGCACTAGGTGCTGGCACCACAGCCGCCAGAGCGCGGCCAGGCCGATACCGCGTCGGCGATGTGCGGGGCTGATATGAAAGTCGCTGATGTACACCCGGTCATTGAGCGGACTCACACCATAATTGACCCGACCCACGCGCTGACCATCTAGCTGGATTGCGACCGTGATGTCGGGGCCCGGAAAAACGAAGTTGCCGCGTAGAGATTCGGAGCGCTCGATCACCAGCTGGACGGCCGAGGCTTGCTCGGTCAGCTTGGTGGCTTGGCGTCGGTGGAAAAAATCGCGAAGGGGATCAAAAATGATCATCTCCCCCGTTCCTAATACAGATGGATTTTATCGAGGATTTTCGCTCCGGCTGCGAATGAGCGGGTTGGTTATCGCCTATCGGAGCAGCTTCAGTAAGTCCTCAGCGGAACGGCACCCCGGCGAAAGCAATACCTGTCGGACTTTTTCATACGCCTGTGCTGCCTGCTCGTATGGGAGATGGCTTTCGTCATAGAACCATCCGGCGTGTTGCAAAGCAGCGCATTTAAGTTGACGTCCAGCTCCCCAGCCATCCCAGCCTTCCCAGTTAGGTTGGGATCTAATGAGACCCAATTGCCGGCCGAGTTTCTCAAACACGCCCTGACCCTTTCTCAGTTCCGCCTCAGCCAGCGAATTGATAACACCCTCAATCAGTATGTATGTGGGCCGGCTGCCCTCTATGCGTGCCATCTCGTCTGCTGTTACCGGGGGCCGAAGTCGCAGTTCATCCAGTGCTTGCATTGCTTGTCCTTATGTTGACCAAGTACGCGATCGAGGAGAGGTAGGGCAGAAAAAACTAACCCCCTGGTGCGCAGTACCGACAATGCCGGCCCGAGGCGTGGGGGTTATTCTTGCTCACAGACTATTGGGCACGTTGCCGTGCGTCAACTCGAATCCGACCCGCGCCGTTCCCTTCTAAAGCCCGCGAAGCGGACATGAGGAGGCCCAGTGGGCGCGCGCTGGGCGCAGCTTAGTCGCGACGCTCTTAATGGACCAGAACCAGTGTTCTACCATGTGGTCTCTTCCTTTCGTGTTTTCCGCCGCGGATCGGCTGGCGAGAGTTGCCGCTCTCGTCAGCCAACTCTTCGCTCCGCTTCTGTAGCCTTTGCAGCTGCAATCCGCGCGCTTTCAAGTTGCAGGGCGCGTCCTGCATCAGCAATTTTTGCCCGCGTATCTGAGTTTCGAACACGTTGCACAAAATGCCTCAGCTGGGGCATTCGACCTGTCACGCTTACTTGTTTCATGTCCGAATTCATCGCATCCATGAAACTCCCAAGTCCCGGAAAAAGCGTGAGGCTGCTTTCGTTCAGCGCATCCCCGCTCGCAAGAGCGGCGCGCAGAGCTCGGTTCTCTGTTTCAAGCCGAGCAATACGGTAGTCAGCCGCAATCAGCCCGACATATAGGACCGCTTGGCCTGGCTGCTTTAAGTCGTAAAGTCCGCCGAGATCGTCTAGATCCGTCGACTGAAATGGCACGTCGAACAGTCCAGGCATGCATTCTTGGAGAGGGCTTGCCCCCGCAGGACCAACGAAAGCTGCGGCTAGAGCCGCGGCCGCATCCGTCACGCGCTTTTTCCGGGCACAAGAATCTTCGTCATCGCTATGAGAGCTCATGCGACAGTCCTCAACGTTGTAGTGGTTTCGGCGTTATCAGCGCCCTTGATGAATCGGTTTGTAGATCAGCTCTGCTGCCCACGCCTGAAACTTTGGTGCGAGGTATCCGGATCCGAACACGCCGCCGAAAAGTAGCCCGATCAAGAGACAGGTCACTGACCAGTTTCGGCCGCTTTGGTGCGCAGCCGCGAGCAGCCCCTGGGTCTTGTCTTCGCGGTCATTCAGCTCGCCTCTGTGTAACGACGAGATGCGCTGTAGATCGCCCGACAATTTCTCAATCAGGATCGTGAGGCGCTTGATCTCTGACTCGGACTTTTTCAGCTTGTAAAATAGATCTGCCCTGGAGCCTTCCGCACCAAAAACTTCGAATTCTGCTTTTTTCATCGCCTCGTTAATCAACTCTCTAAGATCGTTGATGGCGATGGAAACACCAGCCACCGCTGCTCGTTCCCGTGCTGACTCGACTGCGGATGCGAGCTCGCTGGTCATCGCCTCGCGCACCGATCCGCGAAAGCTCTCGCACTTGTCCGGCCGTAGCAATTGCGCCGGCAGATTGCCAAGTTGGGCATGCAGATCGGCTGCGGCCGCAAAGCGTTCGGCCAGTTCCCCCATGTGTTCGACTGCAGCCGCGATCGAGCGAGTGAGCTGCCCGGTTTCAGCAATCACACCAGGTTGTGTAGGTGTGCCGTCGAGGCGGACGATCAGCGTTCGCAGCTCGCTCACCAGGTCGAAAATGCTCTGGATGCTGTCGTCGCCCAGGCTCATGCGGCCTCCTGGTCGGCTCCCCGGAGCTCGTCGAACTTGCCATGCAGTTGCTTGATCCAGGTGCTGGCTTCTTTCGCGATCGCCACTACCTCGACTAGCACCATGCAGCGTCGAGCGTCCTTGCCTTTCCCCTCGCGATCAAGGGTCAGGCTCTGCTCGCGGAGTTGAGCAATCAGATCATCGGCACCGTCGGCAATTTCCGGCAGGGTTTTGCCGAAATTACGTGACAAGCCGTAACCCTCGACGCCGGGCATGATGAGGACCGGTACATCAAGATCTTCGCCCAGGTCGAAAACGTCACCATACAGAGCCCGGATGCGACGGTCGTTGGGATCTTGGGTTTTTCGCCCAAGCCCGTTGAGAACCAGAACAATTTTTGCGGATGGCTCATCTTCACGGATTCTGTTGATGGTCCGCTTGGCGTTTTCTACGTCCTGGCCCACGTCTTTGACCGGCACTAGGATCAGGTCGAACCGACCGAGCAGGCCGTTTCGGCCCATGGCGGCAAGCGCCGCCTCCGCAGTTTGGTTGCCGATGTCGAGTACGAAAGATTTACCGGCGAAATCTTCGAAAAGGTCGAGGACGGCAAAGCCGGCATCGCCGTCAACAATGATCTGGCGTGATTCGATCTTCGAGCTTTTCATCCAGCGCGAATCGACGTTCTGGTCGTCGAGCTCAATCAGCGTACCAGCGCCCTCGCGGTCAAGAAGGTATGTTGTGGCCACTTGCTGGGCGATGGTGGATTTGCCGACGCCACCTTTGGTGGAGGTGCAGAGAATTCGAATCATGATGGGGACTCCTAACTTGAATGGTCTTTTCGCCCGAGCACCTGCTCGATGAGCGAATTCACGTTTTCGGGTTTCGCCTGATCTGCGGCGACCGGTGCCTGCGGTGCAGGCTGGGTTTCAAATTTTGCGTCTAGGTTTTGCTCTCCTCCGGATTCGGGGTTGATGCCTTTCGACGATCCGATGGCCATGCACTCTCGGTACTCTGCTGGGAGATGCTTTTTCAGAAAGGTGCGCAGGCTGTGGTAACTCACCAGCACTCCCGCTTGCTCCAGTAGGTCGAGCATCTCTTTCAGCGAAAGCCCCAGCAGCATCATCGATCTCAGCTCTGTTGTTCGGGGGCGAAGCACACGAGTCGCGTGCCCACGAGTACGTGCGGAGTCCGTCCCTTCAAGGGCCTCTGCCTTCTTTTGCGCGATCAGGGCCCGTAGTCGGTCTGTCACCGCCTTTTCCTCCTCTGCCATCTCGCGCAGGTATGCATCGATGTCTTCTTCGTCTTCGGGGCGCTTGAACATTGGGTTTCTCCTGTAAGTACAAAGGTACGCATCGATTCTATCGAGAATCTCTAAAGATTCCTGCGCGATTCCTCTATAGCTATCAGGATGCTTGCCTAACGCTATCGCGTTTCTATAAAGATAGCAAAAGAAGAAGATAGATCAACAAAATATCGTTGATATTCTATAAAGATTCTGTAGTTTAAAGCGGGAAGAGGAACACGGCTGCACTCGCTTCGCGAGGTGCATTCGTGTCAGCCCGCAGCAGCCGGGCATCACGAGAGACTGGTGAGCTACTACATCGGTAGTAGCCCCCCTGAAGGGAAGGGAGCTGAATGGCTTTCGAGAGGAAAAATCACACACAGAGCATGGTTAATGAGTCGGCTCAGCAGGCGTTCGAACGCCTCGCTCGTGACCTGCGGGTCCCGAAGTCGGCTGTGCTGCAGACCATCCTGGAGGCTGTTCCGACCTCAGATTTGGTCGCCCTGGTGCGCGGTGATCTGGCTCTGCATACGGCCAAAATCGTTGTCCTGGAGCCAGAGGCATCGCTCGCGATCCGGTCTGAGATTGAATCCGCCCTCGCCCTTTTGGGGCCTCGGATCGCGGAGGCGAGCCGGCTGGGAGCGCAGCGCGCGGTGGCTGAACAGCTCAAGTCTCTGTTCGCTAACGCCGAGGGTGTCTGACATGGCCATCTTCACAATCGACAAATTCACCGGCGGCGATATCGGGGCGAGGGCGAACTATTTCGAGCGTGGCGAGGGGCATGTCCTCGACGACGAACACCATCAGGTGCTGTCTAGCGGGGGAGAGGACTACTACCACAAGCCGGGCGCCGACACGCTGTTGACCGAGTATCTCGGTCAAGGTGCCGAGGCCATGGGGTTGGGTATCACGCCGCAGGATGGGGACTACGCCGCCTTGATGGGTGGTATTAACCCCCGCACAGGGGAGTCCTATGTCCTCAAGCGCCGTCAGGATCAGCTTGAGCGTGGCACCGGGACGGCGGGGTTCTCGACCAGCCTCAACGTGGATAAGACCCTCTCGCTGGTTTATGCCTCGCTGCCGCGCGAACAGCAGATCATTTTTGAGCGGGCAATGATGGAGGCCTCTCGACGGACCTTTGAGTACGCGGAGAAACAGGGGCACTTCGGCTACAGGCTTGGCGCCCAAGGGGTTGACCGTTATGCCGGAAAGGCTATGGCCGCCAGCTATCTACACTTCACTAACCGCAACCAGGAACCCCATCTCCACGTTCACATCGAGATTCCGAACGCCTGCCTTACGCCTGATGGCGAGTGGCGTCCGCTCGATGGTGGTGAGCTGTACAAGCGTCAGGGAGAGTTCGCTGCGCTATTTGATTGCTATCTAGCCCATGCCCTCGGGCGGGATATCCCTCAGCTTGCAAAGCATTTTGAAGCTGACCTCGAGCGCAACGGTCTTCGCGTGGCCGGCATTTCCCGGGAAATCGTGCTGGAGTTTTCCACCCGCCGTATGGAGATCCTCAAGGCGCTAGACGAGATGGGGGCCAGTGGCGCTGACTCAGCACGAGGCGCAGCCAAGCGCACGCGCGAGGGAAAGAAAGAACGTGATTCAGACGAACTCCGCGCCGAATGGCGCGAACAGCTGCAGAGCCTCCACCAGGAACTGCAACGCGGCGACCTGACTCCAGAAACCAAGCTGTTCGCCGAGCAGCTCGTGTTCCGCAACGCCTCCGTTTTCGGCGAACACGCGCTCGATCGCGCAGCAGCCCAGCTGGCGATTCTGCACGGCGGCGAGCCAGCGATCCCTGCAATCAAGGCCGGCTTGATCCGCCAGCTTGGGGTGATCGAACTCCCTCAAGAGGGGCGCCACCGCGAATTCACGACCGAGACTTACCGCCAGCTCGAAGCCGAGCTGCTGGCCTACGCCTATGCCGCTCAGCGTCCGGAGGCTCGATTCACGATCAAACCGCTCGATGTGGAAATGGCCATTGCGCGTATCGAGCGCGAGAAGGGTTACCCAATGCGCGATGAACAGCGCGCAGTCGTTCGATTCTGTACTTCCGGTGCTCGTTTCCAGATCATCCAGGGCGCTGCGGGCACGGGTAAATCCGTCAGCCTGTCCGCGCTTCGCGAGGGGTATGAGGCTGCCGGTAACCGTGTCATCGGCCTGGCGCCATCTGGGGCGGCTGCAGCTGAGCTACAGAACTCCGCTGGAATTCAGGCGCGCACGATCCACTCGCTGCTGATGCGCCTCGAAAATGACAACGCCCAGTACCGCGAAAAGCTGCGTGCCAACGACGTGATCATTTGCGATGAGGCCGGTCTCGCCGATCTGCGCACCCTGCATAAACTCGCTGGCTACTGCGACGCCGCCGGCGCCAAACTCATCCTGGTTGGCGATGGCCGCCAGCTTGAGGCCGTTGGTTCCGCCTCAGTTTTGGACATGCTGACCGAGGAGATTGGCTGCTCCGAGCTGATCCAGATCGCCCGCCAGAAAGATCCGCTCGACCGCGCCATCTCCCAGGCTTGGTTCGAGGGACCGGCTGAGCAGGGTGGCCCTGACGCCCTCGACATGATGAAGGCCCGTGGCCTGCTGAAAATGCCGGCCGAAGGCTCCAAGGACAAGCCGATCGACCAGCTGATGCGCGATGCGCTGGAGGCTCGCGCCTCCGGCACCGAGTGGAACGAAATTCTTCTGCTGGCTGACCGCAACCAATCCGTCCGCTCCCTGAACAACAAAGTCCGAGAGCACCGATTCGCCACAGGCGAGCTGGATAAGGCCCAGCATATCCGGATCCCGGTCGAAACCGGGCGGGGCGATTACGCAGACCTCGATCTGGCACCAGGCGACCGGATCATGCTCCGTAAAAACGAGAAGGTTGGCGGCGAGCCGGTCTACAACGGCGACCGCGCCACGCTCACCAAGATCGAGCGAGTGCAGACCGGCGTCGACGATAGCGGTGAGCCGATCTACGACACCAAGATCACCGCCCGCCTCGATCGCACCAAGGAGGAGGTGAGCTGGGATCTCTCTGATTACGCCTCGATTGATCACGCCTACGCCATGACCGTGCATAAGTCTCAGGGGCTCACGGTCGATCGCGCGTTCTATCTCACCTCTGACTCGACCGACCGCCGCCTCGCCTACGTCGCTTACACCCGCTCGCGCTACGCCTGCAGCTTCTACATCGGCAACGATCAAGAGTCGCTCGACACGCTGGCTCGGAATACCTCCGCCTTCAAGAGCAAACGCTGCGCACTCGACGCCGACAAAGAGTTCCGCGCCCTGATCCGCGCCAACGCCGAAGCCAGCATTTACGAAGAGCAGCCGATCAAGGCCCAGCAGCCGAGCACCAAGGATTTGTTGGAGAAAGCCGGCGAGTGTTTCGAGTACCCGACCGAGCCCAAGGCTGAACCCAAGAAGGCGCCGGAGATCCAGGTTATGCCCGCCACCCAGGCTGATCATGACCTGTCTGTCGCCCGCGGCTTTGCCGTGACCGGACTGATCGATCTGCCAAACGACACCCGCCAGAAGCCGGGCAAACCCTATGAGCTGCCGGCCGACGCCAAGCGCGTTGCGTTGTTGGCCGAGCCAGTCCCTCTACCCCCACCCCCAAAGCAGGAAAACGAAAATGAGCGACCTGAGCGATCTGTTGCCGCCGACCAAGGCCAAGTAGGTTCCGATATGGCTAAGCCTCGTCGAGTCTGGACGAAGGCCGAGCAGCAGCGCGAAACGCAGGCTATCCGTGATCGCGTGGATCTGCGCGAACACGCTGAGCGGCTCGGTTACGTCCAGGTAAGCGGATCTGGAGCCCGTGTGCGGATGGAGAAAAGAGCGTTGGATAAGGCTGACCCCATGCGTGAGATCACCCTCAAGCCCAATGCCAAAGGCGAACCGAGCTGGGTAGCGACGAAGGCCGGAGCAGGATCTGGCCTCGGCGGCGACGTTTTCCACCTCCACCAACGATCGACAGGACAGAACTTTTTGGAAACCCGCGACGAGTTGCGGAAGGTCGCTTTCAACAAAGATTTTGAGGCAGGGAATTGCTACCAGGGAATGAGCGCTGCAGAGCGCGAAGCGAAAGTCCAGGCAAGGATGGAGGAGGAGGTACTCAAGAAGGAGCTTCGCCGCAGGAAGGCCTATGAGAAGTACCAAGAGAGCACCGCAGAGCCGAACCGATTTTTGCAGGCCCGCGGGATCTCCGAGCAGACCCTCGCCGGGACGAAATGGCGTACTGACCGATACGGCAACGCCGTTTTTCCCCATGTCCGCGAAGACGGAAAATTCACCGGTTTCGAGCGTAAGCAGGATGGCCCTGCGCTTTTCTCGAAGAGCGAGCGAGGCGTCTACATCGCCAACCCAAGCTGCGAGAACCCGAAGCGAATCAAAGTTGCAGAGGGCGGCCTCGATGCCCTGAGCCTCTACCAGCTCGATACACCAGAACAGCGCGCCCGCACGCTCTACGTCAGCTCTGGCGGGAACCCTGCCGATGATACCGCCCGCGCTCTGCGTGGCCTGGCCGACCGTACCGGTGTTCGGCAGGTTGATCTCGTTTATGACCGGGATGATGCAGGCACCCGGCATACCGAAGCACTGACGCAGCTGCTTGCCGAGCAAGCCCCCGACCTGCAGGTCGCTGATCGCCGGGACGACTACAAAATGGCCAAGGGCGAGGATCCCAACGACTTGTTGCAGCGTCAGCAGAACAAGCCGGCGCAGGCTGCATCGGAGTGGGATCAACAGGCGAAAACCCAACAGCCGGTGGTCGCTCAACAGCCTGCCGCCCTGGAGGGCGTCGAGGAATTTAGAGAACAGGGGAGGTCAATGTGATTGTCCAGAACGAAACGCATTCCAGAAGTTCTGCGGAGCGCTCCGTCTTTGATCTCGCCGAACGTGAGCAGATCCGCCGACACGCACTGCGAATTGCATTTTCTTCCTGGAGCCGGGCTGACCAACGAAGGGCTGCGCTGGAGGATCTCGCACTCGTCGTTGAGCACGACAAGAAATTCCCACTCGGAGCAGCAGCGCATTTGTCGGCTGATGAAATCCGCGCGCTGGTGCCCGTCATCGTCCGCGACGGACACACACCTCATGTCCGCGACGCCGATATCCCCGAGCCGTGGCTGACACGATTCGGAATCGCCTCGGTTGGCTCAACTCGCAGCCTGAGTGGAGCTTACGCCTACGACTGGGAAAACTTTCTGAGACTGTGGAACGAGGAACAGGCGAGGCAGCTCTCTGCTCTGGAGGATCTGGCCAATGCCTAATCAAGGAAGTCTGCTCGCGCAGCAGATGCGCGATCTACAGATCCACCGCTACGAAATCGAGCTGGCCCAGCTGAAAGCGAGTGCCGGCGATCCCCTGGCTGCGCCATTTATGCGAGCCTTGGAGGCAATCACCGGCGCGGCAGAAATCGTCGAGGCCTACCTCACTCCGGCGCCAATCGGCATCGGCCGTGAACCAGGCTGGAGCCTTGTGGCATTCAGCGAGTGCCCGTTGCCAGTTGGTCAGCATGTCAATTTGATCGTCGCAGCTCAGGAGGCCAGCGATAGCTTCGAGATCACTATCGAAATATTCTGCTGGTCGGAGAACGCTCAGGAGCTCGCTGAGGCGATGGTCACCGGCCTTCTCATCTGGCCAACGAACGCTCCCTGAACAAGGAAAAGCCATGACGCGCCGAATCACCTTGAATCTCGACCTGAACGAAAACGATCTCGACGCGCTGCAGGCAGTGCTATCCAATCCTGCCGCAGTCGCAAAAGCGATCGCTCCGAGCGATCCCCGCGAGCAGATCCGAATTGTCGACGTGCTCGCCGAAATGGCCGGGGGGGTTGCCAAGGCGCTTGCTCATGTAATGGCTAATGCCATCGACAAACAGATTGTCTCTTCGGAGGAGAGGTGGGGCGGGCGACATGACAGATACGGCGAAAACTGATGCAGCTCTCAAAGCATGTCCTGCGAAAAAACTAACCCCCTGGTGCGCAGTACCGGCAGGCCGGCCCGAGGCGTGGGGGTTATTCTTGTCGGTTAGGGTATTGGGCTCGCGGACAGGCGTCAACTCGGAGTAGACGGGCGCCTGCGAAGCGGTATGTGGCCCACCTATGCACGGTGCATAGTTCACTGGAACCCTCCTATTTGAACTCGCCCTGATCAGTCATTGCTGGATTAAAGTAGCGGCTGCCGAGATCTCTTTGAGAGCCGATCTATGACCGAAGCTTGGATTCTTCAAACCTCTGAAATTCGGCGTCCGTTTTCGCGGGCGACTTGGATCCCCCTTCGTGCATCGTTAAGTGACGAGCAGGGCAACGTGAAGGAAGTGGGGTATGTCGGGGACGTGTTCGCCTGTGGCTCCGTCGCCTTTCCCAAGCTGCATCAAGAGTTCGCTGGGCGCTTGAGTTGGAGCGACATAGGCATCGGGCATACCGTGGCGCCGTATGCCTATTCGGACGGCCATTACTCGCCGATCGACGAGTATCAGTACAACGACAAGGAGCCCATCGGGATTAACCTCGTTTTCGAGCATCCGCAGCCCGTGGTCGGAGGCCGGCAGTGGATTCTGAATCCGGACTTGGTGGTCGCACTTGGCCTGATTAAGGAGGGGCCGAACTGGGTTAGGCCGGAAGAAGACTTTGTCGTAGTCGCAAGGGAGACGGTAGACAGCGATGGTAGCCATCGCCTGATCGAGATCAAGCGGGAATTCCTGATGGATTACCTGGCCGCTCGCGGCCTGTCTCTCCGTCTGTCCTATTACCGTCAGCGCGTCGAGAACGTCGCCAGCCTCAAGGACAGTCCCTATGCGGGCCTGAATGAGATCCAAGAGCAGCGTGAAGGCGGAAGATACGAATTGCGTATCAAGGATCTGGCTGCCGTGTTCGGTGGTAGTTGGGGGTTCTTCCGAATGTGGCGTACTGACGTCGACGAGGAGGAAGACGCGCCCATCATGGGACCCGAGACTGACGACAACACCGCCTCCGAGAGCTCTGAGGGGCATCGAAGCGGCTATTCTGGAGTGCGTGTTGAAGGCGAATTCTGGCGAGACGAGTGGATCGAGCACCAGGGCAAGAGCATCCGAGTGCGCGGGGATCAAGATCAGAACTTGCCGCACTTTATCGTCGACACCGATGGTTCACGCAAATTCTCGGCCGAGCTCAATGACGAAGACATCGGACGGTGGCTCTGGTTCCGCCCGTCCGTGGTCACCGAGCTACTGACGCATCGGGGCTTCTCCCTGAAGTGGTACACGGCTGAAACCGGTGCGATCAACTCCACCTCGGGGTACTCGATTCATTTCGGGATCAACGCCTCCGAGCTCATCACCGTCTACGCCTACGACATCGCCAGGCTGCCCGCCTGGGAGCAGTTCGTCTGGGCCGCGAGTAACGTCGCGCCGGAGGGCAAGGTCAGCGCCGAACTCCTGGCCTCTCAGGTCAAAGCGCAGCCGGCAGACACTCATGCCGTGGAGGAGTTGCTATTCGGATGCATGCGGTTGCTGGAAGCCGAGTTCCGAAAGGTATTCGGAGTGTCGCTGTTCTCACACGAGATAGACGATGAGGCGTCGATGCAGCACGTCTCTCGTTTTTCGAGCAAAGATCAGACTTCGCTCCTGCTGCTGGCCAAGGAGCTCGTTCGCATCTTCTCGGATCGACTTGACGTTCGCTCTCTTCGAAAGCTATCCAACCACCCTGACAAGGAGAAACTGGGCTCTAACAAGCTGCTGCAGAGTATCTTGGCTCAGAAGGCCGGAGAGGCACGTGCGCGCGAGGTCTTCGCTGCTATCGCTGGCGCTTACGACATGCGCCTTGGCGACGCGCATCCGACGAGCTCGAAGATCGGCGAAGCCATCAAGCTCGCCGGCATCGACACCACTGCGTCGTATCTGCGCCAGGGTGAGCAGTTGATCAGAAATTTCGGCCACGCCGTTTGGTGCACTGGGAGTCTGCTCTTCGGAGAACAAGAAAAGAGCGAGGGATGAGCCGTCTGCTTTCGGGCGATTCAATGACGGCAGGTCGGTGGATTGGAATGGTGACTAAGACTTATGCACGGTGCATAGCTCGACGGAGCAACCTCGGATGACGACGCGCCGGATCTACCTCGATACCGAGTTCACCAGCCTGAATCGCTATCAGGCCAAGCTGATAAGCCTCGCCCTGGTAGTGCCGGGAGGAGGCCCAGAGTTCTATGTCGAGTTGATCGACACCTGGTCGCCGGCCGACTGTTCCTCATTCGTCCTGGATACGGTTCTCCCCCAACTCAATCACGCCAACCACGGACGCACCACCGAGCAGGCCAGGGCCGAGCTGCTGGCGTTCCTGCAGGCCCTTGGGCCAGTTGAGGTCATCACCGAGGCCCCCAATCATGACTGGCCCCTGCTGTTGTGGCTTGCAGGTCTTGCAGGCCTACCGGTAAATGTACAGCCGGAACCTGGGCATTTGCCTATCGACCTGAGCGCCGCCTACAGCGGCGACGAGCCGCCCCACCACGCCCTCCAAGATGCCCGCCTACTCGCTGCTCTCGCCGAGCAAACCAACCCCGCATGACGATGCTTCGTGTACGGTTAATCACATATCTGTGATTTTGCGTACAAGGAAGGAGCACGATGAAAATCAACGCGGGCACTCCCTGGGGTTGAGCGAAACAGTAGTAACGAGGAAGGTCGGCGTAATCCAATCAGCGGTTGATCAGTGCCTCTAACGCTGCGTCCAATGCCGTGACAGATTCGACAATTGTCCGTACGGTGGCGCGGTCAAATTCGTGGTCGCGCTGCGAGTCGTGCACGCCGCTGTTGAGATAACCCCACTCGATGCTTCCCGCACCGACACCGAGTAGGCGATCCAGCGCGGCAACGACATCCGTGGCACCGGCATACTGATCTGCGATGCGGCCAACAGCTGACCGCAGCTTGCCGCATTTGTTGTTCAGTTCCCACGGCGAGCGCGGTCCTCCGAGCTTGAGCTCGATGCGACCGTCGGTGCGCCGACCCAACCAAGTCCAGATGCGATCTGTCAGGCTCTCCAGCGCGGGGCGCGCTTGACGTAGCGCTTCGCGCTTCTCGTCGCTCACCAATGCCTGCTGGGCCAGCAGAACGTAATTTTTTGTCGGCGGGGTGCTATCGACGCGCAGCTCGTGCTCGCCGTTATGCGGCAAGAACTTGTAGCGCTTGATGGCCGCGGAGCGCCGCGCACCCAGCTCCTGCTGGATCCGATGCAGAAACTCCTCGGCGTGCGAGGTCAAGATGACTTGCTTGCCGTCAAGCAGACCGTCCTCGAAGAAAGTGCGCCAGATGCCATCGCGATGGTCATCGTCGATCGCGTTAACGACGTCATCGAAGATGACCACGGGGCAGTCCTGGGTAATGTTCTTAGCCAGCAGAATCGCAAGGCCTAGGCACTTGATATGTCCTTCGCTGAAGACGATCAGTGCGTCATAGCGCACTCCCGGCTCCCCGGCGAACTCCACTTCGATCTTGCCGTTCTCTGCCACCGGAAGCCACAGCGCATGCAACAGGTCGCCGGGCGGATCACCGCGATTGAATGCGTTGTACAGATTGCGTGCCTGTTCTCCCAAACCTTGGAGCAGTGCGCCTGGCAGCGCGGCCAGGTAGTCCTGGATCTCTGGTAGAAAACTGTCGTAGGCGGCCTTGATCCGCTGATGGTGCTCCACTACCGGCACTTCTGCCGCTACGGCTTGGATCAGTTCGCGATTTACCTCGTCGAACAGTGCCACTGTCTGGCGGGCTGCGGCCAGTTCCTGATCCGCCGTCGTGCGCATCGTACGCAGTCGTTCGATCTCCAGCCGATGCTGGTCCAGCCTGTCCCGCTCCTGGGTCAGTGTGCCGCGTTGGTCATGCACTTCGCGAGCTTGCGCGTCGATACGTTCGATGATTTCTGCGATCTGCAGCAGAGCGTTCCAGGCGCGCCGCTCACCATCGACCCAGCCGGCCAGCCAGTTGCCCCCAGCAGTGGGAGGCAGCACAGGCAGGCCCGCCGCCTGTAGTTCCGTAGGACATACGATCGCAGCAACCGTGACCACGCGACGAATCTCGTCCCAAAGCGCTCGCACTGCCTCACTCAACTGCGTCCGAAGGCTTGCTTCGTGCTGCTGAAGGGCGGCCAGTTGTGCAAGTTGCTCCAGGCCTGCGCGTGCTTTGGCGAAAGGGTCTTGCGCCACAGTGCTCAGCCCTGTCCCGCAGGCAGGGCACGCTGTAGCCCCGTCGGCTAGGGCTAATACCGCCTCGTAGAGCTTGGCGTACGATACTTCGCCGGCGCGGGCTGCGAGCTGCTCTGACGACTCCTGCCACAGGCTCTGAAGGCGGTAGGCCTCTGCCAGCGATGCTTGCAGCTGGGCCTGGGTCACCTCGTGGATGGTAGGTGGAACCGCATCAAGCTGGGCTTGCACATACAGAAGCCGTCCTTGTTGTTGCGATGTGCCGAGCAGCCAGTCGACGCAAACCTGGTACGTCGCACCAGGCGACATGCGCTGCGCTAGATCGCGCTCTAGACCCTCTACCCCTGCGATCTTTTGCGGGTAGGCAGTGATCGTCTGTTCGGAGTTCGCCAGCTGCAGGCGACGCTGTGCCAGTTGAGACGCCTGGGCCCCGACAAGCATAAGATCCTGATCGAGTGACGGATTGAAGCCACGCACGAATTCGCTGAACTGATCCACGCCGAACAAGGTGGCGATGAGCTGTCGCTGATCGCCCGGTGTTCGTGCTGCGATGCGAGCGAAGTCGTCGAGGCGGTTCTTTTCGATGAAGCAGAAGCGGTACTCGGATTCGTCCGGTTGCACGACCTCGACGTCGTCTGCCCCTCTAGTCGACAGCACCGGAGCGACATGGCGACGTAGGCGGGCGTTGTTGCAGTAGGTGCGCTGGTCCACTCTCTTGACCTGCGCTTCGCTGATGGAGCCGAGCATCGCCACTTCCAGAGCCTCGCAGAAACTACTCTTGCCGGTACCGTTGGCGCCGTAGACCAGGGTAATGTCATGGCTGAGGTCGAATGTTTCCTGCCGCATGAACCCGCGAAATGGCCCCACTTCAAGCTGGTGCAGGCGCCCGAGCGCTGGCCCGGCTTCAGGCCCGCGAGCATCTCCGTCGTACGCTACAGGCATCTGCGCTAAATGCGCCACGGCCAGCGGCGCGAGGCGCGTTGACCGTCCGCGGCGCGCGGCACCGACCTCCGAAAGTGGCTGCAAATGGTTGAGTATCAAGTGCGCGAGCCGGCGAACGTCGTCATGCACCTCTTGCTGCGCGAGGTGTGAAAGGAAGCGGTGGTACTCCGAATGAATGCTTGCCATGCAACCCTCTAGATAGAAAGACGCTTTTGGCTGCGTCCGTGGCGGTGTTGATCGGCCTCTCGCTCCGTGGCGTGTGGTCGGGCAATGCTTCCATCTGCCGTTATGGCTTATGGAAGTTCTGGGCAAAATAGTCGATTACCTGTGTCGCCTGGGTCCCCTGGCGGAAGCGTTTCTGTTCCTCGAAATCGATCGAAGGCAGCATGTGGATCAACTGATGATCTGCATAGAGGGCCAAGACCCTCTGGGCATCCAGCGACCCGCCACGTTGTCCCGTGAGTGTGTTCGCCTCCTCTATGGTCGCGCCGATCATTACATCCGCCAGTTGCACTGCGGGACTAGTCTTGGAGTCGACCTGTGTCACCGATTGGAGCTTGAGTGGAAAGGTGATGCTCGCGATCTCTGACTGGCGAAACGTGATCGCGTCCTCGTGGTGAATAAAGCGCTGTAGTAAGTCGTGGTAGGTGAGCAGGTTCTTGGACTGATCGTGTTCGACCCAATAGGGACCGTCGGCCATGGCTTCCATCCGGCTGATCAGCGACTGCAGTACTACGAGGGCGGCGTCTGTGGTGACGCCTGGGGTGGCGATCGCTTGCAGGCATTCCGGCGCCGCAAACTGCGCCAAGGGGCCCAGTGCTTCTGGCAGTTCCCGCCAGCGCGAGGCGCGAGCGGCCTCGACCAGATCGGCAAGCGCCTCCGGGCTTTTCTCCTTTACTGCACGTTGGAAACAAGCCAGCAACCGGTCAAGAGCGCCTTCCCCGAGGAGCGTCGGACCTGTCACGTACAGCAGCGATGCGAGCGAGTAGTTCTGCCCATCCTCATAGAAGTCGATCCCGCGCTCGTAGTAGAAAGGCTCTACTGCGTAGTCCAGGAACATCAGCAGCAGAAGGAAGCGCTTGTCGCAGACGTAGGTCACGCATTTATGCTGGGCGGCCGCAAAAACTGAGTGCAACACCTGACCTTTCCGGTACGGTGTTGCCCCATGTCCTATTCCGAACTCAGCGTCGAAGAGCGCGCCGCCATTCAACTCGGTCAAGCCCAAGGTTTCAGCCTGC